>Ga0214923_10003292_pt1 | contig 20355 bp, 15 predicted proteins | sample LL1510_MetaG_FD_177993 | JGI IMG/M metagenome (GOLD analysis project Ga0214923, IMG submission 177993) | Freshwater microbial communities from Lake Lanier, Atlanta, Georgia, United States - LL-1510 | ecosystem: Environmental > Aquatic > Freshwater > Lake | place: USA: Georgia | collected...
ACTTGTAAATATTCAAAAATACGGAAATACGACATCCGGAACTTTACCACTTTGTATGTTCGATTTTGAAAAACAATTCAAAAAGGGTGATAATTTAATCTTAAGTACTTTTGGAGGTGGTTTCACTTGGGGAAGTATTTATTTGAAATGGGCATACGATCCCGAACAATAAACTAACAACTACAATAAACTTATTTAAAGGGCTTCAAGAAATTGAAACTTTTATTTTTTCTGCATCAAACATCCATAAATGATGTCTGAGTCAATTTCTGATCCTCCAAAATACGATTCGAAAACAATGTTATATTTGTTTTTAACAGCAAATGATTTACTATTGATTTCGTTTTCTTGAGAAAACACAGAGCATGTCATATAGAATATGTAACCATTTTGCATTACGAAGTCATTTAAGCGATTCAAAATGCTCTGTTGTATACTGGAATAGGTTGTGATTTTTTCGGGGGTTAAAAAGGCTAAATTCTCTGGATTTCTTCTCCATGTGCCACTTCCTGTACAAGGAGCGTCAGCAATAATGAGTTTTTGATTGTAGAAACCATTGTTTAAGCCAGTTAAATCTTTTAACAAATCTATTTCCTGGGTTTGAGGGATTTTTAATCCCAATGTTTTAAATCGCAGTTTTAAATTTTCTAATATAGATTGGCGCATGTCACTACAAAACAATTTTGTATTTGGTGATTTTATCATCAAGTCAATACTCTTCCCACCTGCACCTGAACAACAATCCCAAACCAAATCTAAAGGTGCATTTTCTGATAATTTTTCCATGGCCAATTGACTTGATAAATCTTGGATATAACCGTAACCATTTTCAATAAAATGAGTCAAATCAACTTGCGCTTTAAATTTGTATACCTTATTTAAAACCAACTCGGTTTTTATATTTAAAGCTTCAATTTCTTTGATGAATTGTTTTTCAAAAGAATCTAATACCCTAAAAAATACTGGAGCTTCATGAAGAAATGAATGATTTAATTCATATTGATTGATTTCGCCTGAAATATAAGCAGCGAGCTTTTCATAAGCCTTACACTGAATTTGCGAAGATTTAATTTCGCCCGAAATAAGATCAAATAAAAATTGGAGTTTACTTTCCAAGGGAAGTGATTCCAATACATCAAAATAACGCCAGTAAGTGTAACAAATATTCCTGTAATTCTTTCTGTCTTTGCTTCCCCAGTTTTTATTTTGCTTAAAAATGCCTTTTAAATACAAATGAAAGGGTTCAACACCCTGATATTGCGATACAATGTTTAAAGCATTACTTATTTGAACGTGAAGGAATTTCAATGGGTAAATAATTTTTGATCGTGATTTCCCAATGTTATTAATCGAACCCCAATGTTGTAAAAGCGTTTGCCAATTCTGTAGGGTCGAATTGTATTGATAAAACCTACACTGTTTGCGTTTGGTAATGATGGTAAAAATGAATTCCCACCAAACATAAGGCCATATCCAAGAAATAAGATTTGATCATATCCCTGATATGCAAATCGGCTAGGCTCACCATAGTTTTTCTCAACATACAATCTGGTATATTCAGCCGTGCTGCTATCGGCTTGGTTTAAAAAATTAATAGCAGGATAAATGATTTTATCTTCGCTCGCATCTTGAGAAAGGCTTAAGTTTTCGTACCAGTTAAAATGACCAACTATGTATGTTGAATTTCTGTTGATTGCATTTTTTTTGTCGCTCACTTTGCCCGTTGCATATTTCACCAATTGAATTTTGGCAGTTTGATTGCTAAAAGTGTTAATGCAAATTACACTGTCTGTCATTGGCAATGGGGGAGTAAAAGTGGTGCCAGAAAATTGGTGGATGCTAATTTTTCTCGATTTTGATAAGCTCTGCAACACAAATTTTAAAGTACTTGCATCTTTTTTAGATTGTGAAGAACCGTCAGTGATCAAACAATATTTATGAAACTTGAATTGATCAGATAAGGCATAACCCAAACCTCTCATTCTTAATGAATCAGGAGAAAAGAAGTTTAAATTAAACTGCGAATTTGGTAAATTCAATGATTTTAATGGAGAAACCCAAGTAGTGCCCACATTTTTTAGGCGTTTTGAAATTTGGTTTACATATTTTTGGCTAATTGGGCCAATCAATAAATCTAAACCCTGAAATTCTGTACTTTTAAAAAGTTTCTCTAATTCAATTGAGTCTTTATTCAAATCCCAAACCTGAACTGTAGATTTAAATCCTTCTTTTTCTAACTGATTTAAAGCCAATTTTGCACCTTGGTAATAATCAAAAATCGCTTCTGCATTTTTGTTTGCTTTATCTGATCCATCTGTTGAAAATGGAAGCAGAATGCCAATTTTAAAATTGCGATCGTTTCCTTGTGCAGATAAATTTGCCAACGGAAATGAAATTACAGCGATAAAAAGCAAGGTAAATCTATTCATATTATTCCCATTCTATGGTTGCAGGTGGTTTAGAGCTTATATCGTAAACAACCCTATTGATGCCACGAACTTGATTGATAATGCTATTAGAGATATCTGCAAGTATTTCATAGGGAATATGGACCCAATCTGCGGTCATACCATCGGTGCTAGTAACAGCGCGCAATGCAACAACTTGCTCGTAAGTTCTTTCATCACCCATAACACCAACACTTTGAATTGGAAGTAAAATACAGCCAGCCTGCCAAATTTTATCGTACCAACCGTATTCATGCAGTTTGTTCATATAAATGAAATCAGCTTCTTGAAGCAATTTTACTTTTGCTTCGGTAATATCTCCCAAAATACGAATACCAAATCCCGGTCCTGGGAAAGGATGTCTGTTCAACAATTTATCGGGCAATCCCAATGCACTTCCAACTCTGCGAACTTCGTCCTTGAATAGACTTCTCAAAGGCTCAACAACTTTTAAATGCATTTTTTCAGGTAATCCACCTACATTATGATGGCTTTTTATTGTTGCTGAAGGACCTTTCACACTCACGCTTTCAATAACGTCGGGGTAAATTGTTCCTTGAGCCAACCATTTGGCATCTTTAATTTTAAGACTTTCTTCTTGGAAAACTTCAACGAAAACCCTTCCAATGGTTTTTCTCTTTTCCTCAGGATCAGTAAGTCCCTCAAGTGCATCATAGAACTGCTTAGAAGCATCAACTGGAATAATATTTAAATCCAAACCTTGATAAGATTCTTGAACCAAATCAAATTCGTTTTTGCGCAATAATCCGTTATTAATAAAAATGCAATGAAGTCTGTTTCCAATGGCTTTGTGCAATAGCAATCCAGCAACAGAAGAATCTACACCACCAGATAGACCTAAAATTACTTGGTCGTCTGGTCCAATTTTATTTTGTAATTCTAAAACAATCTCATCGATAAAATGACCTGGTGTCCAATCACCCGAGCATCCGCAAATATTGTATGCAAAGTTTTTCAACATGGCAGTACCTTCTGTAGAATGAAAAACTTCAGGGTGGAATTGGATACCGTATGTCAAATGTTTTTGTCCTGTTACTTCAAATGCAGCAACGGGGATGCTCGAAGTTGTGGCAATAACTGTGGTGTTTTCGGGGAGTTTTAAAATGGTATCTCCATGACTCATCCAAACCTGACTTTCATAGCTTAACCCATCGAATAAAGCATTATTTTCACCAGTTTGTTGCATCATGGCACGGCCGTATTCTCTGTGCTTGCTTTTGCCAACTTCACCGCCCAATGCTTTTGCCATATATTGAGCACCGTAACAAACTCCTAACAAAGGAGCTTTTGAAAATAGGTGGTTTAAATCAATTTCAGGTGCATCACTGTCGTTTACTGAGCATGGACTTCCTGATAAAATGATTCCTTTTACAGAATCATCAATTTCTGGAATATGATTAAATGGGTGAATTTCGCAATAAACAAACAATTCGCGCAATCTACGCGCAATCAATTGCGTGTATTGCGAACCGAAATCGAGAATTAAAATTTTTTGACTAATGAATCTATTTACAAAGGTAAATCAATCGCATGAAGACATAATAATTTATCTCTGTTTTCTTAAATATTTTCAAGAATTTCCTTCACCATCGCCATGGCGCAATTGTTGGCCCGCTCCATAAATTGAATCCTGTTGCCAAATAGTCTGAATTTCCTTACCAAAATTTGATCTAAATATTTGATCGCTATAAAAATTGTGCCCACCGGTTTTTTATCTGTTCCACCGCTTGGACCTGCAATTCCCGTAGTTGCAATTCCTAACATTGAGTTGAATTTCGCACAAACTCCATTCACCATTCCAATTGCAGTTTCCTCACTTACTGCGCCAAATTCTAATAAAATTTCATGAGGGACATTCAATTGGGATTCTTTTGCCTCATTGGAATAAGTAATGATAGATCCCGATACTATTTTAGAAATGCCGGGTGTTTGAATAAATTGATTCGCTATGAAACCTCCAGTACAGCTTTCTGAAGTGGAAAGGGAAATGTTTCTTTCTATGAGTAATCTTGAAATAAAGGATACCGGAGATATATCTGAAGTACAAAAAACATGTGGATGTGTTGCAACTTGCAATTTTAAAAACCATTCATCTAAATATGCTGATGAAACAATATTCTCATTTGCATTAGCACTCAATCTTAGTTTTACACAGTTAAAGCTTGGTAAGTAAGCCAATTTTAAATTCTCAGGTAGCGACGCTTCAAATGGTTCCAATTGTTTACTGAGCATGCTTTCTGGAACCATTAATGTGATTAACGTGCGGTGCTCAATTTTAGCCAAATTGAACTTTTCAATAATTCTTGGAATAGCTTGGTTTTCAATTATATATTCTACTTCGTTTGGAACACCGGGTAGCGAAATAATAATTTTACCTTTTTCATTGAATAGCATTCCGGGTGCAGTACCTACTTCATTGTGAAGTGTTTCGCAACAGGCCGGTAAATCAGCTTGGACCTTATTTATTTCAAGAAATTCACGCCCACGGCTTTGAAATATTCTAGATAAATGATCAATTACATTTTGGTCTATTCTCCAACCACATTGAAAATAATCAACCAAAGTTTTTTTAGTAATGTCGTCTTTTGTTGGGCCTAATCCACCCGTAATAATGATTAAATCAACCCTTTGAGATGCACTTTGAAGCATTTCAATAATGTCTGATTTCTCATCAGAAATTGCAGTTTTGCGTGAAATTCGAATGCCAATTTCTTCGAATTTCTTAGCCAAATAAACACTGTTGGTGTCTATGGTTTGTCCTATCAGTAATTCGTCGCCAATGGTAATAATTTCCGCATTCATACCGCAAATGTACCAAACAAAATCAGACAAAATATATCTGTTTTAAAGGAGCATTGGATTTTTCGAATTATGTTTGCGGCAAATGTCAAGTCCCTCAATTGTGATATACACCGATGGCGCTGCCCTAGGAAATCCTGGTCCGGGAGGATACGGAGCCGTTTTATTGTTTGGACCTCATAGACGTGAACTTTCGGAAGGATATAGATTAACAACCAACAACAGAATGGAATTGTTGGCAGTAATCAAGGCATTGCAATTGATTCAAGATAAATCTCATTCAATTAATATTTATACAGATAGCAAGTATGTTTGCGATGCCATTGAAAAAGGATGGCTCGAAAATTGGAGAAAAAAAGGGTACGTAAAGATAAAAAACCCAGATTTATGGCAGATGTTTTACAAAATGAAAACAGAATACAAATTAAAATTTCATTGGGTAAAGGGACATGCTGGAATTCCTGAGAATGAACGTTGTGATTTTTTGGCAACTACAGCAGCCAAGGCTAATCCAACAAATATTGATACCTTTTACGAACAACAATCTAAAGAAGATAGCTTGTTATAATTTGTATTGATCCAATAGCTCTTTTGCATTGGTTAATGCTGAAGCCGTTGGATTTGATCCACTCAGCATTTGTCCCAAAACCCCAATTCTTTCATCTAATGAGAGTTTCTTTACGGAAGAAAGAGTTTTATTTTCAGAAACTGATTTATAAACCAACCATTGATTTTGTCCTGCTGCTGCAACTTGAGGCAAATGCGTTATTGAGATAACCTGATGTAAATTTCCCAATTGACGCATCATTGCGCCCATTTTAGAAGCAACTTCACCACTAATACCGGTATCTGCCTCATCATAAATCAGGGTAGGTAAGTTCTTGTTTTTTGCAATTAAACTTCTAAAGGTAAAATTCAACCTCGAAATTTCACCACCTGATGCAACTAGAGAGAGTAACTGCGGCGATTTTCCTAAATTGGCAGAAAATAATATGTTTACTGTATCAACACCCAAAGGACTTAATTCGCTGTTGCTCGTATCCACTTTGAATTCAATTTGAGCGTGGGGGATCGCCAAATTAACCAAAATATTTTTTGTTTCTTCAGCCAATAACTTACTCGCATTTAAGCGACTTTCTGTTAATTTATTGGCAAAAACAAATGCGTTTTCTTTGGCTTTTTTTACTTCGTTTTTGAGGGAAATAATTTCGTCGTCAATATTCTGACTTTGTTGCAATTTGATTTCCAAATCATTTTGCAGATTCAATAATTCAGAGGCACTTTCAACTTGATGCTTTCTAAATAAATTCTGCATTTTCAGTAATCGGTCATTCAAATTATCTAATGCAGCCGGATTTTCTTCAATTTTTTCAGCAATGCTCTCTGCCTCAAAACCAATGTCCTTTAACTCAACAATTGTGGTTTCTAATCTTTCAAAAACGCTTGAAATAGAACCGTTTAATTGTGCAATGGGTTTGATTTGATTCTTTAAATAGTTCAGTTGATCTATTAAACTATTTTCAGCTTCATTAATCTGCTTATTTGCTTGTCCCAAAGCTTGTGTAATGTTTGATGCTTGGGTAAGGAGCGTTATTTGCTCGTCAATTGTTGTTTCTTCATTTTCAACTGGTTGGAAATTATATATTTCATCAAATTGGAATTGAATAAACTCTTTTTCTTTGATAAATTGGGATTGACTTAAAAGCAAAGTGTTTAAGTTTTTGGTTGAAGTGGAAAAGTGCGCATATGCTTTTTTGTAATCATCAATCAATGCTTTATATCCCCCAAAATCATCTAACAAATGTATTTGCTCGTCGGGGTTAGAAATAAGCAGCCCCGTATTTTGGGTATGAACTTCAATGAGTTGAGCGCCCAACTGTTTCAATTGATTTAAATTGGCCGGCGTGTCATTGATGAATGATCTTGATTTTCCATTCGGTAGAATTTCTCTCCGAATTACACATTCATCGTGGTAATCTATTTCTATTTCCTCAAATAATGCTTTAAGCATTAGGTTTTTGATATCGAAAGTAGCCTCAATGATGCATTTTTCAGATTGATCGGCAATGGCTGAATTGTCTGCTCTTTGACCCAACACCAATCCAATTGCACCTAACAAAATACTTTTGCCCGCACCCGTTTCACCCGTAATTGTAGTTAGGTTTTTATCAACGGAAATATTGAGTTCTTTGATTAATGCATAATTTTTAATGAGGAGATTCGTAAGCATATTTGGCTAGTGTTAACGGGTAATGATATCATTCATCACCCAAAGTTTTTCATTGATATCTTTTTTATTGTAAATCGCATCTTCAAAAGAAGTGAAAGCAATGTCATTTGCAATCACACCTACTGCAACATTTCTTTGTCCTTCAAGGAGTGCCTTTACAGCATGCGCACCCAATCTAGACGCCAATATCCTGTCGTTTGCTGATGGTTTACCACCTCTTTGAATATGACCCAAAACGGTGACCCTGCTATCTGTATTGGGGAATTTCTCTTGGAATTTCTTGGCTACATCAAAGGCATGTCCATCTTCATCTCCTTCCGCAACCACGAAAATAGAAAATTGTTTGGTTCTAGATTTTTTCTCATAGATTTTCACAATATCTTCAAATTCATGTTCTTTTTCAGGGATAAATATTCCTTCGGCACCACCAGCAATACCTGCATAAAGTGCAATATGTCCAGAATGTCGACCCATTACCTCAATGAAGAAAACCCTGTTGTGGGCATCAGCGGTGTCACGTATTTTGTCAATTGCTTCAACTGCTGTATTGATTGCGGTATCGTAACCTATGGTGTAATCTGTGCCGAATAAATCGTTATCAATGGTGCCTGGGCAACCAACACTCGGAATTCCAAATTCTTTTTCAAAAATCATGGCTCCGGTGTAAGTTCCGTTACCTCCAATACAAACGAGTCCTTCAATATTTAAGGCTTTTAAATTATTAAAGGCTTTTAGTCGTCCCTCAGGAGTCATGAAATCTTTACTTCTGGCTGTTTTTAGAATGGTGCCACCATATTGAATAATATTGGCCACTGAAGATGCATCCATTGGGGTAATATTATTTTCAATAAGTCCTTGGTAACCTCCATGGATACCAAAAATTTCAAGGTCGAAATGCACACCAGCGCGCACCACTGCACGGATGCAGGCATTCATTCCTGGGGCATCGCCACCTGAAGTTAAAACAGCAATTCTTTTCACAATTGGGTATTCGTTAATTTTTAATGATAAATAATATTCAAAGTAAACAAAAAACCCCCGAATGTCGGGGGTTTTTTGTGATATGTGCAAAAAATATTAGGGAGTATACTTTAAATAATCGAAAGTGATATAATCATTGTTATTACCTGCTGCTGGTAAATCAGTTATTTGAGTGATTTTCAATAGGTATAAACCAAAAGATACTGCTTGTCCTGTTTTTACCAAATAAACATCACCCACTTTCATTCCTGAAATTTGATCAGTTGCAGTTGCTTTGCCTTTAATCCAAAGTTCATACAAATATCCTGTTCCTTGTGCATTTCCAAAATCGTTTGTGGTGCATTTTACAAATTTCGAACCGTTACCAGAACCCCAAGTGTTAGCCCATTGTGCAGCACCTGTCGTAGTTTTGTCTACAATATCTTTTTTACCTGGGACAAAATCTGGTGTGCCAGCTGTTAGGGCTTGGCCTGTTTCAAGGTTATATGCGCTGTTAAATCCTGTTGCCAAAGCATTGTAAACTCTTTGATCAACAGTACTTGATAAAGAAGCTTCTACTGGAATTACAGTAATAGAAATACTCACGGAATTACTTGTTCCGTTATTGTCGTTCGCTGTAAAAGTATATTCTACAACATCACCTACACCACCTTGGTTTGCAATAGATTTTGTAAAATCAATGTTTTTGGTAATTAAAGCAGTATCCAATAGCGTTTTTGTTGAACCATTTGCCAATTTAGCAGTGATTACAATGTTTTTCATTGCATCAGAACCAGCAGTAGCCAAAACGTTGAAGGTAATTACGGAATCCATACTTACTTTGCCAGAGTTGCTAGTATAACCAGCACCTGCTTTCAATGAAATAGTAGGTTTAGGACTTGACGATGCTTTGTCGCCACAAGATGCCAAAAATGCCATTGAAGCAATTGACAGTGACAAAATAATGTTTCTTAATTTCATGGTGTTTTTATATTTGTTTTGTGCAAATTTCGTCAAATCAACGACAAATGCAAATTTGAAATGTTTTTTTTATGTATTTCATATAAAGTAACCAACTTAAAACTTTGATTATGTCAAAATGTCGGTTTTGCATTAAGATGTCAGTTGTTTTTATGAATTTCAAATATTTTTTGTCATTCTATCTTTTTTTTGAACAATATAAACGAAGTATTCTATCTTTGGCACAACCATTGAATATAGGTTAACCCTTAAGATGTTTAATAATAAAAATACATTTATCAGATTTAATAGCGAGGAAGATACAGTGGATGAATCTCCAGAGTTTTTGCCATTATTCTCAAAGCAGGAAGAAGACGAAAGCAATAAGATGGAAATTCCTGATGAAATTCCGGTACTTGCCATTAAAAATACAGTGTTGTTTCCAGGTGTAATATTCCCTATTACTGTTGGCAGAGACAAAAGCATCAAATTAATCAAAGATGCGAGTAAAAAAGACAATATTATTGCTGTCGTTTCTCAATTACATCCAGAAGTTGAAGATCCACAAATAGAAGATTTATATACGGTTGGTACATTGGCTAAAATCATCAAAGTAATGAGAATGCCCGATGGAACAACAACAGTAATTATTCAAGGTAAAAGAAGAATTAAATTAGATCAGTTTGTTTCCGCTGAACCTTATTTCAGGGCAAATGCTTCTACTTATCCTGATGCTAATTTCAAAGAAGACAAAGAATACAAGGCTATTGTAAGTTCTATCAAAGATATCTCTTACAACATCATCAACCTCGCGCCAAATATTCCATCTGAAGCCTCAATTGCAATTAAAAATATTGATTCAAGTATATTCTTGGTGCATTTTGTGGCGAGCAATATGAATATTTCTGTAGGAGAGAAGCAAGAAGTTTTAGAAATTATTCACCCGAAAAAGCGTGCTGAAAAAATATTAGAACATATTACCAAAGAACTTCAAATGTTGGAATTGAAAGATCAAATCCAAAGTAGGGTTCGGGTTGATATGGATAAGCAGCAACGTGAATATTTCCTTCAACAACAAATTCGTGCAATTCAAGAAGAATTGGGTGGTGATACTCCTGATAAGGAAATTCAGAATTTAAGAGAAAAAGGCGAGAAAAAAGCTTGGAAAAAAGAGGTTAAAGAACAATTTAACAAAGAATTAGACCGTTTGCAACGCGTTAACCCAGCCTCTCCTGATTATTCTGTCGGATTAAATTATTTGCAATTGTTATTGGAATTACCTTGGGATAGCTATACCAAAGATAATTTCGATTTAAAACATGCCCAAGAGGTATTGGATGAAGATCATTTTGGCTTGGAAAAAGTTAAAAAACGCATCATAGAGTATTTGGCCGTATTGAAATTAAAGGGCGACTTAAAAAGTCCGATTATTTGTTTATATGGCCCTCCAGGTGTTGGTAAAACTTCACTTGGCAAGAGCATTGCAAGGGCATTAGATAGAAAGTATATCAGAATGAGCTTGGGTGGATTACACGACGAATCTGAGATTCGTGGGCACCGTAAAACCTATATTGGAGCAATGCCTGGGCGTATTGTTCAAAACCTTAAAAAAGCTGCTTCGTCAAATCCAGTTTTCGTTCTGGATGAAATTGATAAATTAGGAAGGGATTTTAGAGGTGACCCAAGTAGTGCTTTGTTAGAAGTTTTGGACCCAGAACAAAATTCTGCATTCTACGACAATTACCTTGAAATGGATTATGATCTAAGTAAGGTTTTATTTGTTGCAACTGCAAATTCTCTTGATACCATTCAGCCAGCTTTGCTTGATAGAATGGAAATCATTGATATCAATGGATATTCATTGGAAGAGAAAATTGAAATAGCGAAAAAATATTTGATTCCGAAACAACGCAAAGCACATGGCTTGAAATCATCGCAGTTTAAAATCAATGATGAAGCGGTTGAATTGATTGTTGAGCAATACACAAGAGAAAGTGGAGTAAGGGGATTAGATAAAAAAATTGCTTCATTGGCTAGATTTAATGCCAAATTGGTTGCAGCTGAAGAATCCTTCAAAAAAGTACTCACAAACAAAGATGTTGAAGAGATTTTGGGTCCTGAAAAAATGGAGCCAGAATTGTATGAAAACAATTTAACAGCTGGGGTAGTTACCGGATTGGCATGGAGTCCTATGGGTGGTTCCGTTTTATTTGTTGAAAGTTCATTAACTCCCGGAAAAGGCGAATTTAAATTAACCGGTCAACTCGGCGATGTGATGAAAGAAAGTGTGAGCTTGGCGCATACCTTTTTGAAATCGCATTCTGACTATCTAGAACTTGATTCGGCAGTTTTTGACTATTGGAATGTGCACGTGCATTTTCCAGCAGGTTCAATCCCCAAAGATGGGCCTTCTGCCGGTATTACAGTTTTAACTTCCTTAGCATCGCTGTTTACACAACGTAAAATAAGAAACAAATTGGCAATGACAGGCGAAATTACTTTACGTGGTAAGGTTTTGCCAGTAGGGGGAATTAAGGAAAAGATTTTGGCAGCAAAGCGTGCTGGAATTGAAGATATTATTCTTTGTGAGCAAAACAAAAAGGACATCTTAGACATACCAAAAGATTTCTTAAGTGGCATGACATTTCACTATGTGAAGAACATGTTTGAGGTTTTAGATATTGCGCTTTTGGATGAAAAAGTAAAGCATCCAATTGACGTGATGAAACCATTAAAAGAGAAAAACAAAAACAAATAAGTTATATTTGGAATATGATATTTAAAAAAATTATGTCGTACCTGACTTTTAAAAAGCAGGTTGAACAAGGTCAAAAAGCCAGTTTTAACTTACGTGCAATGCATGGGATGAACAGAATTTCAATATTGATCTTCTTCGTTGCCATTATCATTATGATTGTTAGAATTGTAAAGAGTTTTTAATCTTAGAAATGAAAATATTTCAAAATGCCATAAAAAGTATTGCATTCTTGATGTGTTTTTATGCTATTGAGGGACAATGTCAAGATCAGTTAACAGAACTAACTGATAAAAGTCCAATCAAACTCCAATTCTCCTACAGAGGTATAGATGCCGAACAACAGCAATCTATGGCTTTGTCTCCACTTTTTTACCTAACAGGCAATCAAATAGCTTCTTTTTTAGATATCTCGTCGGCATTATCAACCGATAGTATTTACTATCATTCAATTGGTTTGCCAACTTCTCATAAATCGGATCTTGCTTATGGATACATTTATGAAAATCACTTGCAAAATAAATTCTCTCCTAATCACTCGTTGTTCATTGTTGGAAATCCAACTAAATTGAAATCAACTAAAATTTCATTGATATGGGTAGATAGAAATCACGATTTTAATTTCGATAATGAAATACCCGATACCTTGTACAACGGTGCAACCAAAAAGGCAATTTTATTGGGTTCCAATAGCAAGTCTTTGGCAATTGATTTTAAACTATTTCCATTCAATGAATTTCGACAGTTTGCAGCCATGTCCGATGAAGCCATTCAAATGTCGCAAGGCAATCGAAACTATGTTGGAACAAGATATTCATTCAGGGAAACCCGTTGGAATTTGTGGTACAGTGATTTTGTTTTTGAGGGAGATACGCTAAGACTGGGAGTGAAGGATGTGAATTGTAATGGTTCTTACAACGATTTAGGTATTGATAAGGTTTTTTTAATGTCGGCCAATTCGAATGAATTCCAAGGAAACAATTCTTTGTCCCTCAAAAAAGAAACGATTTTGTTTTGGATGGGGAATTCTTTTTCCTTTAGTGTTTTGGATGGACAATTATTTAATGCACAGATTAGGAAAATAGCTTCGGTTAAAAACGATGCATCGTTGTCTGTAGGGAAAAAGTTTCCAAGATTTAGATATTGTGTGGCAGAAAAACCCGTACATAAAAATCAAATTCGGAAAATAAAAAGTGATTTTTTAATTGTTTACGTATGGAGTGCTGAAAATCCAATATTTATTAAGGATTCAGCAATTTTGCATCAGATTCAAAGAACATTGCCAACGAATTTTAAATTATTGATGTTAAATCATGGCGGTAGTGGGAAATATGTTTATCGCTACAATCGACGATATGATGTGAATTTTCTGCAAGGATTTTGTTCCCCAAAGGTTGCGAAAAAGTTAAAATTACAGAGTATGCCTCAATCTTTTGTGCTAGATAACAATCAAAAAATAATAAAAATTGGCATGAATGCACACCAAATTCAGCGTTTTATCGCAAAAAACACATTAAGCAATTAACAACTACAAAAAATATTTTGTAATATTGTAATCTATTCTTAAACTATGAAAAGAACCGCAGTCATTGTTATCTTAGTAATTTTGTTACTATTATCAGCAGGAACGAACACTTTCCTTTACTTACAAGGAACTAAAAATGGTGAGAAAAGCAAAAGCGAACTCGCTATGATGAATCAAAAAGATTCATTACAAAAAGAATTATTGAGGTTAGAAGATTCTTTAAACAATGTTGTTAAAAATCTACAAACTGAAAATCAAACGTTAACTACCAAAGTAGGTGATTTAGAAAGCGACAAAAATCCTAAGATTTTAATGGCTTACAGAGAAATCAATAAATTGCGTAGATTGTTATTGAATAGCAGCTCTTCTTCCAGCAGCAGTTCAACTACAGAAAGTACATCTACTTCAAGTTCTTCAGGAACTAGTTCATTTGGAACTGGCAAAAAAGGAAACATGGATGAGTTGCGTCGTCAATTGGCTGAAGCAAAAAAGAGAATTACTTTGTTAACGTCACAAATTGATTCATTAACAAACCAAAAAACTAAATTGGTTGCTGATTTGGAAAATGAAACAAACGCAAAACGTGTATTTGAATCTGAAAATATTGAATTGAAACAACGTTTGGAAAAAGGAGCTTTGCCACAATTTGGAACATTGATAACTATGTCATACAATGCAAAAGGCGATGAAGTTTACAAAGCTGCTAAAATTGACCGCTTTAAAATCACTTTTGATGTATTGGAAAACCCAATGGTTACAACTCCAGTAGATGAAGAAGTTACAATTAGAATTCTTGCACCGAACGGTGTGGTTTTGTCGTCAACGAACAAAACACTTCAAGATGTATCTACCATTTCTACATTGAAACAAACGATTTCTTTTGATGGTGCGTTACAAAAAGTGAAATGGGCTTACCCAGGAAGCAAAGGAAGTTTGGTTGGTAAATTGAATAAAGGTCGTTATATCACAGAACTTTGGACAAGAGGTTTGTTGAGACAAAAGAATAGTTTCGAATTAGAATAAAACAAATTAGACTATAAAACAAAAAAGAGGCGAAAGCCTCTTTTTTGTTTTAAGATGGTTTTGAAAGTTTATCAATTAAAAGCCAGGATTACTTGGAACCATTTTTATTTCTTGCTCATATTTTAAAGCATTGTTTTTTACAATGTAAGTTACTTGCACTTCGCCAGATTTAAGCAATTCTGCGTATAATGATAAATTTTGAAAGTATGGCATGGTAACCCATTCCATTTTAAGAATATCCGTATCTATCAGATTGTTATAGGCATGGTTTAATTTAGAACCATCGCTGCAAATTACATTTTCTGGTGCACCGTATCGATTCGTCATTGCAGACAATCTTTTATTGAATGAAATTTTTGAACTGTCACTTGATGTTTTCGATGGATAGAAAACTTCAACCTTATAAATTTGAGTTGACATAGGAGTGTGGTAAAAATACATCTGAACGGACTCGTTTTGAAGTTTTCCGCTAAGTATTGTAAATTGAGATGCCGATTTAATTGTATTTAAGCCAAGTTTATTAAATGTGCCTAATACCTCTTCCTTTGAGCCGATGATGTCATATCCAGCAATTCTTTGGCCGTTTGCATTTGATGTTAATAGGAGGGTTGTAATTGAAAAAATAGCGATTATAGATTGTTTCATTGATTGTTATTTAAATGTTTGTTAAAGGTAATACGTTATAATGAAAATGGCAACCTTAGGGTTGCCATTTTTGTATTTAATTTTTACAAAATTACTTTTTAGATTGAGGTCTCATTTCAATATCAGGATTGTATGATTTGCCAACCCATTTGTAAATTTTAGACTTCATTTTTTCATTCAAGTAATACATTGAAGGCAATAGAATCAATGTTAAGAATGTGGCAAAGCCCAATCCGAAGATCATTGTCCAGCTTAATGGTCCCCAAGTTGATACACTGTCTCCCCCAAAATAAATATGAGGATTAAATTCTGTGAACAAGGTTACAAAATCCATATTTAAGCCAACTGCAAGTGGCACCAATCCTAAAATTGTTGCAGAGGCAGTCAACAATACCGGAGTCATACGTGTTTTACCTGCTTCAATCAAAGCTTCTTTTAAAGGCAATCCGCGTTCTCTCAAGTGATCTGTGAATTCAACAATCAAAATACCGTTCCGGACTACAATTCCCACCAGTGCAATAACTCCGATACCTGTCATGATGATTGAGAATCCCATATTGAAAATAGCAAACCCAAGCAATACACCAGTAATAGAGAAGAAAATCTCGGTTAAAATAATGATTGGTTTAGAAATAGAGTTAAACTGAGTAACCAAAATAATGATAATCAAGGCAATAGATGACATCAATGCAGTTCCTAAAAACGCACCTGTTTCTTTTTGTTGTGCTTGTTCTCCGGTAAGTTCAACTTCTATATTTGAAGGCTTATTAAATTGTGCAATTGCATCTGTGACAGAGGCAACAACTTCATTTGGTTTGTATCCTTCTATTACATTTGAGGCCAAAGTAATGACACGTTTTTGGTTTAATCTTAAAATTCCACCATAAGTATTCGCATATTGAACAGAAGCTACTGCAGAAAGAGGAACTTGTCTCATCATGCCACCGGCAACCATATCTCTATATGAAATTCTCATGTTTAACAGACTATTTAAATCGTTGGTTGAAGTTTTTTCAATTCTTACCATGATTGGATAATCATCGTTTTCATCTTTGAATTTGGAAGCTTCAGCACCATAAATGCTGTTTCTTAGCATCATACCAATTTGTGCTGTGCTAATTCCCAAACGATTTGCGCGCTCTCTATCTACCTGAATAATTAATTCTGGTTTGGAACTCACAAAGTCTGACTTCAATTCTTCAACACCAGCAATAGATTTATCGTCGAGGTATCTTTTTAACTTTTGTGAAGTACTTACCAACTCGTTAAAATCGTCACCACGAATTTCAATATTTACAGCCTTTCCAACTGGAGGACCATTTCTTTCTTGTTCAACGGTAATTTCAACACCCGCGAAACCTGTCATGATGGCTCTGATTGAATCTAAGATAGGTCTAGTGGATAAACCACCTCGTTTGTCGAATTCGGTGAATGCAACGGTTATTTTACCCTTATTACTGCTGGTAGTTCGGTCACCGCTACTTGGATCAGTAGCACCAACTGCAACGTTAGAGATGATACTTTCTACAACTTTTTTATTTTGACCTTTCTCAATTACTTGGAAAACTTTTTTCTCTGCCATTTTTACAACGCTATCGGTAAATTTAGCGTTTGTACCTGCTGGAAGCGTTAAGTAAACATAAGTGAAGTTAGGGTCTCCTTGAGGGAAAAATACAACCTTCGGCTTTCTAATACCCGTAATAATAAAACTAAGAATAAATAAAACCAAAGTGCCTGCCAAAATTCCAGCTGCTCTTTTGCCAGTTAATGACCAAGCAATTAATTTACTGTATTTGTTTTGAACTTTAGGCCATCCGTTTTGTTGGAATCTCAAGATAATATCCTTCAGCCAAAAATGATGAACAACAAATAACAAGTAGAACAAGATCATTAAATTACCCAATCCAATTCCACCCATTAAGAATCCAAGCAAAATAACTCCAGCAAAAATGATCGAAGTCTTAGCAATGCTCTTTTTTGGCTGAGGATTGTTTATATCGTGTTCTTCTTTGTCCATGAAATCAACCGCAAAAACCGGATTGATTATATATGCTACCAACAAGGATGCTAAGAGTGTAATGATTAAGGTTACGGGTAAAAAGAACATGAATTTACCTACAATTCCTTTCCAAAATGCCAATGGAATAAAAGGAGCGAGGGTAGTTAAAGTTCCAGAAAAAACTGGTAAGAAAACTTCACCTGCCGCTTTTTTAGCAGCCTGTACAATAGGTAGATGTTCAGTATGTAAAATTCTATGTGTATTCTCAACAACAACAATTGCATCATCCACAACAATACCGAGTGCCAATAAGAAAGAGAATAAAACAATAAAGTTCAAACTGAATCCTATCATTGGCATAATTAGGAACGCAATAAAGCAGGATAGGGGAACAGACAAACCAACAAATATTGCATTTGTTGCACCCATAAAGAACATCAGAATGAAAGTAACTAAGATAAATCCAATGATAATTGTATTGATCAAATCATGAACTGTAGTTCTGGTTTGAGTACTTTGATCACCGGTAAATACTACGCCCAAATCTTTTGGAAATGCACCTGACTTTTGTAAGCTTGAAATGATACCACGGCAAGAATCACTTGCTTCAATAAGGTTTTCACCACTTCTTTTTACAATGTTTAAGGTAATTACATTTTTACCTTCTAAACGGGCATAACTTTCTTTTTCTTTGAAGCCATCTGAAACTGTTGCGAAATCTTTAAGATAAAGAATTGCTCCGGTGTTACTTCTGATAATGATGTTTTCAATTGCATTTTTGCTTTTGAATTCACCACTTACACTTAAAGATCTTTGCATTTTATCAATGTCGATGTTGCCACCAGAAATACGCATGTTTTCATATTGGATGGCTCTAGTTACATCGTCAACAGTAATGCCAGCAGTTGCCATTCTTGCCAAGTTCAAATTCACTTGAATTTCACGATCTAAAGCACCTACCATATCTACTCTGGTAATACTTGGCAATGACTCAATTTTGTCTTTCGCCATTTCAGCAAACTGTTTCAATTGTTGTAATCCGTAATTTCCATTGATATTCACATATAGAATTGGCATATCACTGAAGTTAACTTCCATTACAGTAGGATCTGTTTTTAAATCCGAAGGCAAATCACTTTTTGCTTTGTCAACTTCGTCTTTTACTTTTCTCTTTGCTTGTTCAACTTTTACATCGGTATCGAATTCAACAGTGATAATACTGAAATCTTGAATTGATTGACTTTTAAGTTTTTTAACACCACTGATTGATTTGATTTTCTTTTCAATCGGTTTGGTAATCAAATTCTCAATGTCTTTCGGTGAAGACCCTGGATAAATAGTTTGAACGTAAATAGTTGGAATAACAATATCTGGAAAACGTTCTTTAGGGAGTTTTATATAAGAGAAAATTCCCGCAAACGTGATAAATAAAGTTAAAATATAGATACTCGTTTTGTTATCTATACTCCAACTTGTTGGTTTAAATTCTTTGAATTTGCTCATGGCAATGAATTATTTGATGTTTGTTGGTTTTACAATTTGACCTTCGGTTAATTCTTGGAAACCATTTACAATAACAATTTCACCTGTAGTTAAACCGTTGGTCACTTCTGATAAATCTTGGTTAGATTTACCAATTGTAATTGTTCTTTTTTCAGCAACATATTTGCCATTTGTATTTTTAGCAACCATGATATAGGTTTCACTTTCAGTTCTCTGAACTGCATTTGCAGGAACCACAATGGCTTTTTTGTTTACATAATCTACAATGCTCAATTTGGCAACCATATTGGGTTTTACATCGTTTAATCCAGATAACTTGGCTTCAATTTTAAATGTTCTGTTTAATGGGTCAATAAAGTTAGAAGCAAAAGTAATTTTGGTTGTAATTGTTTTATTGATGTCAGGAAATTCAATTTTAACCATGTCACCTACACTTACTTTACCCGCATTTGATTCAGAAATGTTTGCAACCACTTTAATTGAAGACATATTTACAACTTTGAAAATTGGAATTCCAGGGGCAGTTGCTTGTCCTACTTTTACATCAACCGCTTCAACAGTTCCTGTAATAGGAGATTTAATATTGAACATTTCCAAGTTTTGGTTCAAGGTATTCAAACTCTTTTCCAAAGCATCTTTCTGATTTTTGGCAGATAAATATTGAATTTCAGTCCCAATGCCTTTTTTCCATAATCTCTCTTGTTTTTCAAATACAGTTTTAGAAAAAGCCACTTGTTGTTCTAATTCCAATTTTCCTTTCAAGGCAGAAGAATTATCCAATTGTGCCAATACTTGTCCTTTGGTTACATTGTTGCCAACTTCGGTATTCACTGCAATTACAGTACCTGGCATTTTTGCTGTTGCAATTGTACTTTGATCGGCATCAATATTTCCCTCAACTTTCAAATCACTGGTGAATTCAGAAGTTTCAATGGTTGAGATTTCAACCAATTTGATGTTTTTCTGCTCGCCATTGTCGCCAATTGCTTTCATTAATTCTTTTTCTTTCAACTGAAGTGCTGAAATTTCTTTACGAACTTTTTCTAATTCAGCTTTTTTCTCATCTGCAGACGATTTTTTACCGCCACATGCGCTAAATGCCACAATTACCATAGTAATTAAAGCAAACGATTTTATATTATTGAATTTCATATTTTTATTGGTTGTTTTATTTGATAGTTTTTCCTGTTGATTGATAATAGTCAATTTTTGCCATTACCAAATCGTAAATTGCAGATAGGTAATTGTTTTGTGCAGTTTTTAAATCTGTATCAGCTTGCATCACTTCTAATGAACTTCCAACACCTTCATTGTACTTTGTTGAAGCTGTTTCATAGATTTGTTTTGCTAGATCTAAGTTTTCTTTTTGAATTTCAGCCTGCTTCAATTGTGTTTCATAAGATTTTTGAGCATTATTGAACTGCATATTCGCAGCATTGTTGAAATTTTCTAAATCTAATTTAGCCTTATTGATTTTTAATTGGGTTT
>Ga0214923_10003293_pt1 | contig 20344 bp, 20 predicted proteins | sample LL1510_MetaG_FD_177993 | JGI IMG/M metagenome (GOLD analysis project Ga0214923, IMG submission 177993) | Freshwater microbial communities from Lake Lanier, Atlanta, Georgia, United States - LL-1510 | ecosystem: Environmental > Aquatic > Freshwater > Lake | place: USA: Georgia | collected...
TTTAGGCGTTTAGGTGTTTAGAAATTTAGGCGTTTAGGTGTTTAGAAATTTAGGCGTTTAGGTGTTTAGAAATTTAGGCGTTTAGGTGTTTAGAAATTTAGGCGTTTAGGTGTTTAGAAATTTAGGCAGTGGGTTAAAAAAATTGAAACAATTATATATGTAATTACGTATATATATCACTACAACAATATGGAAACTCAAAGAGTTGTATCTCCTATCTTCTTTGCTGGAAAAAAATCCAGTTCATCTTCTTGTAATAAAGTATCATTACCTCCTATAATTCATGATATGCCTAGAATTGATACATTGCTCAAATATGATTATTCTATTATGATTAATAAGTTTATTATTATTCCTTGTGAAATATTTACCATACACTTTGATGTTCTTAAAATTGATGATGTTATTATTCTTAGAAATATTGTAGCATATATTTTTAAAACCTTCTTTGAACGCATGGATTATAACAAAGTTAATCCTAATAATCTAAAAGATTTTATAAAAGATGTTTGCGATAGATATAATGATGTTTCATATCATAACTTTTACCATGCAACTCATATACTACATACTACATATATTATACTTGATCGTTGTCAACTATTTACCAATCTCAGTTCAGATATATTATTTTCAATGCTTATTAGCGCATTAGTTCATGATATTGGACATCCCGGGAATAATAATCTATTTGAAATTAATACTTGCTCAGATTTAGCTTGTAGATATAATGACTTAAGTGTTCTTGAACAATTTCACTGTCATTTAGCATTTGAACTTATTAAAAAACATAATATTCTTAATAATTATACTAATGAAGAATTTATTATTTGTAGAAAAACAATCATTAATTCTATTTTAGGAACCGATATGGCAAATCATAAATCTATTTTTGAAATTATGAAAATAAAAAAAGATACTGGATTTAATTTTGAATCTATTGATGAACAATATTTATTAGCTAAAATATTGATTCATGCTGCTGATATTGGAAATCCTATTCAAGAATATGAACAGTGTGAAGCTTGGGCAAGAAAAATATCTTTAGAATTTTATTTACAAATTAAAAAAGAAAAAGAAAAAGGACTGAAACCGTTTACATCATTTAATTTTAATAGTTCCATTTCATTTTATAATCATGAAATAAGTTATATTATGTATATTTGTAAACCATATTGGGAAGTTCTTTCAGACATATTCGTTGAACTAAAGCCTTTGTATAACCAAATACAAAGAAATTATGATATATATTCTAAAATACTAATTGATATGAAAAAAAATTGATAATTCAAACTTAGAAGATTATTAATTATCTTCTTTAATTATAACCATATTCTTTGTAAACATAAATTTATCTTTGTTAATTCGTCTTCTTTTTAAATTACATTCTAAACATGCTATTACTATATTTCCCTTATTATGACCTATATTATTATCAATTCTATCAAGTGACCATTGTTTCATTTCTCTTACACGTTCATATAAAATATATACTTCACTAGAACAATAGTAACATTTCATATTACAATTTTTTAATAGTTCTATAGTTTCTTCAAAACTAACAAATTCATTTTCATTTATTTTTTTTTTAATTATATCTTGTTGCTTATAATTATAAATTTTATTTTTAATATGACTTGTTAGTTTAGTTATATATTTATCCTTACTTTCATTCTTAATAAAATTATCGGATATCAAAAACTCTAATTGTTTTAAGTAAGTTAATTCTTCTTCATTTAATCCCCAAGTTTTTGTTTCTACCCTCATTTTTTTCTCCTTTTCACAATTTATTTTTTTTGTTTGTTTTGGTTCTTCTATTATTATTTTTTTTACATTTATTGTATCATCATTATCCATTATTATATATCATTCTAATATAATAAACTTTATTATAAAAATCAATATAAATATTATTGTAAATATACATAGTTTAATTATTATTATTTAAAATTGAGTTAAAATCTATTTTACAATATACTATATAAAATGAGCAAAGAAACTCAAACGACTGATTGTAATGAGTTGAAAACACTTAAATATAAATCTATGATTTTAAAGGGTGTTCCATGGCCTGAAAGTAAATCATCCAGTGATCTTGCACACTTAGATAAATTTCTTGAAAATGAAAAAATAACAAATTCAAATGAACCTTGGAGCAAATTAGATAAAACCGCTAAAATCAAGAAACTTACTTTATTTGCCAATAATTATAAAGTTTCTAATAATTTAACTGATGTTGAATATGAACAATTAATAGCTTTTTTTAGAGATTGTCTTGATAAAAAGAAATTACAACGTGTTAAAGATGTTAATTATGATAAGGAAACTGGTGAAATTAAAGACATCCCTGCTTTATTTTATAATAAATCATTTAATCATTTTACTCTTAAAAATTTAGACAAAAGAGTGTCAACCCTTAAAGGATTAACAGCACCTAAGAAAAAAACAGGCACAGCTAAAAATATTAAAAATAAAGATGACTCTGAAACTGATAAAGATGATTAAATAATTTATCATATTTGAATTAATTAATTTAATATAATTGATTTAAATAATAGTTTAAAAAACATAATATATAATATAGATATGACTGAAAACAATACTAATTTAATTGACATAACAGATCAAATTATTCCGGAAAAAGAAACCAAATACTTTAATGAAGAGGAATCTTTGGAATTATATCAAACGTGTACACATTTAATGGAGGAGTTTATCAAAGTTCATTATGATCTTATGTCTGAACAAGATTTTGAGGATATATTTGACGAAAATATTCAAGAATTAATGCATTCACATTTTGATTTTGATATATTTTACACAGATGATGCTGAAGATGAAATGGATGAAATTATTGAACACGCTAAAAATGATTTCTTTAAACATTTTATGCCACCACGCTCTTATCCAGATACAATTATCTTAAAAGAACCTGATTCAAATTTTATTGATAAACAACTTGATGTTTTAAGAAATAAACCACAACCAACACAAAGAACAAAAGAGTGGTATGAATTTCGTCATAATTTAATTACTGCTTCAAACGCATACAAAGCATTTGAAACTCAAAATGTTAAAAATCAGCTTATTTATGAAAAATGTCAACCATTAAATCAAAATTTATTCCTATCAGAAGATAATGATTCAGAAAATGAAGAAACAAAAGAAATCGTCATGGTTAATACCAACACAACACTTCACTGGGGAGAAAAATATGAACCTCTTTCAGTAAAAATATACGAACATAAGTATGAAACCAAAATTGAGATTTTTGGTTGTATTCAACATGAAAAATATTTATTTTTAGGAGCATCTCCTGATGGTATTAATATTGATAAGAGTTCAAAAAGATATGGTCGTATGTTAGAAATTAAAAATATTGTTAATAGAGAAATTGATGGCATACCAAAGAAAGAATATTGGATTCAAATGCAACTTCAGATGGAAGTATGTAATCTTGACGAATGTGACTTTTTAGAAACTAAATTTACCGAATATTCTGACCATAGTTCTTATATTTACGATACATTAGATGAATATTATGAAGATGATGAAGGCATTGAATTTCAAAATATATGTTTATCCAAAGATAATAAAATGAAAGGAACTATCATTTACTTTCATACAAAAGAGGGTAAACCATTTTATCTTTATAAACCATTAGATTTAATTCATCCTGATGATATTACACAATGGCACGAAAATATGATTGATTATTATCAATGTAAACCTGAATTCAATTATACATATATGAAAATAATTTATTGGAAATTAGAACATTTAAGTTGTGTGTTAGTTTGTAGAAATAGACAATGGTTTAAAGATAATATTTGTAGTTTGGAAGATATTTGGTCTACTATTAAAAAGGAAAGAATTAGTGGTTATGAACATAGGGCTCCTAATCGCAAACAAAAAAAAGAAACAGTAGATATTATAACAAAGCCGACTGGTGGATGTTTATTACAATTTAATAAGGAAACGGGTAAAATTACTGTAGTTAAGAAAGAAAGTGATAAATCAATTTCTGTTCATATTCCTGAACTAAAAGATATTAATATTCATTTTAATGATACTTAATATAAAATGTTTTCATTTGTTGGTATAGAATAGTATAGTTCATTAGGTTCCGTTCTAAAATATCCCACTCTAGCTCCTGGACCTTCCTCTGCTGGTGGTAAAGGAGTTATAATGTTACTTTTAGTATTTTGTTTATCATGATAAACTGCTCCACAAAAATCAGCACGAACACATGTTCCTTGGTCAGGGTTATAATGATGTTGTAAATTGTTAGTTATTTGTTCATAAGAACCTAATGTAAATATAGGATAACGCCACCATATTTGATTATAATTATTATTACTTGTTTCATTTTTTCTTATTAAAGGATAGTCATCTAATATAGCTTGATCAACTGACTTTGGAAAAGAACCTGGAGTTGATATATCATATAACCCACTAAAACCTTCTAATTTTTTTACTAATGGGGCTAAATATAAACTAACTGCTAGTATTCCTATCAAAAATATAATACTTTTTCCTAACGTGTGAAATTTAGCTTTCATATAATATAGATTTATATAAAAAACTTATTAATTAATCTTTTTAAAAAGAGACTTAAAATTAAACTAACAAATATATATACTATGGAAACTAATGCTATGCGTGTTACCAAACGAAATGGTGATTTGGAAGAAATCACATTTGATAAAATTCAAACTAGAATAAAGAAATTAGGACAGGAGGCTTCTATACGAATTAACTATCAGCAACTTGTTATGAAGGTCATTGATCAGTTATATGATAAGATTTCAACAACAAAAATTGATGAATTAGCTGCTGAACAATGCGCTGCTCTTTCTACTCTAAATCCTGATTATGGAATTCTTGCTGGACGCATTATCGTTTCAAATCATCAAAAAAATACAGACCCAATATTTTCAAATGTTATGTGTGAATTATTTCATTTTTATGATATTCATAAAAATCACAAACCATTAGTTTCTTCTCAATTATGGGAATTTGTTCAAGAGCATGCTGTAGAATTAAATAGTATGATTGACCATAACAGAGATTATTTGATTGATTATTTTGGATTTAAAACACTTGAGAGAGCATATTTATTTAAAAAAGGTAAAAATATTATTGAACGACCTCAACATATGTGGATGCGAGTTGCTGTCGGAATTCATGGCAATTTAAATAATCCAAAAGCATTGGAATTAATCAATGAAACATACGATTTAATGTCGCAAAAGTACTTTACTCATGCTACACCTACGCTTTTTAACGCGGGAACTCCTCGCCCACAAATGAGCTCTTGTTATTTGTTAGCAATGGAAAATGACAGCATTGATGGTATCTTTAATACACTTAAAGATTGCGCAAATATTTCTAAATGGGCTGGAGGTATTGGTTTACATGTTCATAATATTAGAGCTAAAGGTACACATATTCAAGGAACTAATGGAACGTCTAATGGTTTGGTACCAATGTTACGCGTTTTTAATAATACTGCTCGCTATGTTGACCAGTGTGTTCATCCTGAAACAATTATTTATACAACTAATGGTCCAATTCCAATTCAAAATTGTTCATTTGGTAAAACAAAAATATTTAATTTAAATGGTGATATTGAAACAATAAAAAATGTCTTAGAGCATCCATATGAAGGAGATATATTAAGTATTGAAACAATGCATTCTATTGATAATTTAATTATAACACCCGAACATCCCATATATGTTTTACAGAATCAAATTGAGGGATTAGGGTTAAATTATAGTGTAATTAAAAATAAACTTGACAAAAAATTAATAAATTTTGAATGGATTGAAGCAAAAGATTTGGATTTAAATGATTTAATTGTTTATAGCATACCTAATTATAGTAATGATTTATGCAACATAACTTGTGATGATTGTTTTATGTATGGAATTATTCTTGGTAACGGTTCTATGTATAATGATATTCAAACAGGATATATCTCTTTACATACTAGTAATAAAAAACATATACTAGACTTTGCGATTAATTATTTTGAAAATAAGTGTATAGAATATAGAATTGATATTAATGAAAATACAACAAGAATTAAATGGAATAAAAATATTAATATGCCATTTCGTTATAGTGATATATATGATCAAAATAAAGAAAAACATGTTCATTCAAAATGGTTAAATCTACCTATCGAAAAAAGTAAGTATATATTAAAGGGATTATTTGAAACTGATAGTTGTAATAATAAAGAATTGGTTTTTGATAATACCTCAAGAATCTTAATTGAATCAGTTAGATTTATTTGCTTAAAACTTGGTATTTTAACAAGTGGTTATGTTTGTGATAGAATTGGAGAAACAAATAGAGGACCAATATCTAACAAAAAAATAAGTTATTGTTTAAGAATTCCAAAAACACAAGAAATTTGTGAATTAATGAATATTACATATAATGATAAACAATTTTACGAATTTTTAAGATATAATAATTATTTATTGACACGTATTAAAAGTATTCAGAAAGATGTGTACAATGGAACATTATATGATTTACAAATGGAAAATGAACATAATTATATGTTACATAATGGAATAGTACATAATGGAGGTGGAAAGCGCAATGGTTCATTTGCTATTTATCTAGAACCTTGGCACCCAGATATTTTTGACTTTTTAGAAATGCGTAAAAATCATGGAGATGAAGAAATGAAAGGGCGTGACCTGTTCTATGCTTTGTGGGTTTCCGATTTATTTATGGAAAGAGTAAAAGAAAAAAACGGTAAATGGTCTTTATTTTGTCCACATGAATGTCCTGGATTAAGCAATATTTATGGAGAAGAATTTAAGTCATTATATGAAAAATATGAAAAGGAAGGAAAGGCTAGAAAAACCATCGTAGCACGTGAACTATGGTTTGCCATTTTAGATGCTCAAATGGAAACTGGTACTCCCTATTTGCTTTATAAAGATGCTTCTAATAACAAATCAAATCAGAAAAATCTTGGAACCATTAAGAGTTCAAATTTATGTTGTGAAATTATTGAATACTCAGATGATAAAGAAACAGCTGTATGTAATTTAGCATCAATTGGGTTACCAACTTTTGTAAATCAAAAAACAAAACAATTTAATTATGATAAACTTCACGAAGTAACTAAGGTAGTAACTAACAATTTAAACAGTGTAATTGATGTAAACTTTTATCCAACGGAGAAAACTAAAAGAAGTAATATGAGACATCGACCTATTGGTATTGGCATTCAAGGTTTAGCTGATACATTTATTTTAATGGACATTCCATTTCATTCAGATGAAGCAAAAGAAGTTAATAAATTAATATTTGAAACCATTTATCATGCTGCTTTAGAAAGAAGTAATGAAATCGCAATTCAAAGAAAAGAATTTATATTAGAACAAAGGCGCGTTTGTTCTCGTTTGGATATGTTGGAAATGTTTAATGAATGGGAATATGAAACACTAGTAAAAGCATATATTAAAAGCGGACATTATTTTGACAATGGACATTTAGGTTCTTATTGTTCATTTAGCGGTTCACCTGCTGCTCAAGGCATTCTTCAATTTGATATGTGGAATGTTAAACCTAGTGATCGTTATGATTGGTTTAAGCTTAAAGAATCTATTAAAACACATGGTTTAAGAAATTCACTATTAGTTGCTCCTATGCCAACAGCTTCTACATCTCAAATTTTAGGATATAATGAATGTTTTGAACCTTTTACAAGCAATTTATATTCAAGACGCACTTTAGCTGGTGAATTTGTTGTTGTTAATAAATATTTAATGAGAGAGCTTATTCAATTAGGCCATTGGAATGAACAAATTAAAAATAATATTATTGCGAACAAAGGTTCTATTCAACAACTAACTGTTTTACCAGAGCATATTCGTAATAAATACAAAATTGTCTGGGAAATTCCTATGAAACATATTATTGATATGGCTGCTGATAGAGGACCTTTTATTTGTCAAAGTCAAAGTTTAAATTTATGGATGGAGGAACCTGTTTACAATAAACTAACATCAATGCATTTTTATGCTTGGGAAAAAGGATTAAAAACTGGTATATATTATTTGAGAAGAAAGGCAAAACATCAAGCTCAACAGTTTACAATTGATCCAGATGCTAAAGAAAAAACTGAAGAACAAGAAGAAATATGTGAAATGTGTTCAGCTTAAATAACATCATCATCTACTATAAAATCACTCATTTCTGTTTTTCTTTTACTTCTAGTTTTACTTTTTGAAGTAGCTTTTTTTCTATAAGTTCTTGATTTAGATTTTACAGAAAAAGAATCGGTCTTTGGAGTAGGAGTTTTTGGCTTAGGTGATGAAGTTTTTTCTTTTACAGTAGAATGGATTGACGCTTCTTCAACAATAGTTGATAGTTTTTGTTTTTTAGGTGATTTTACATTAGGAGCGCGTTTACTAACTGATCTTTTACTGGTACTTCTTCTGTTAGCTGATTTTTTACTAGCTAATTTTTCATTGCTTTCTATCATAGGTGGTTCACAGGTATACCCAGGTGGTGATATTCTCATAATATAATCTGTTATTACTGGATTTGTTCCACAAACATCAAAACTGTCATCTAAACTCATACAATAAACTCTTAAACAAACTACTACATCTATTAAAGCATCATGTAGAGCTTCACTATTTGGTTCATAACCAAAATAATGTTTATATGATTCCATTAATTTTGGGGGTTTAACTTTATAAAATACTTTTACTTCACCTGTTTTTTTATCTACATATAATAATTCTCTCTTTAAATTACAAACTGGTTGAGTTCTCTGCATTGTACATACAAAATTAGAATCATCCATCATTTTCTCTATTTGATGAAGTTTATGTTTTTTTGATACTCTTGTTAATTCTGCTATAACCATTTTACGATCAAATTGAACATTATGACCAACAACTATATCTGATCTTTCAACATCATCCATAAACTCATCTAATGCGTCATAAATTTTTGCTCTATTTATACTATCTACTGCTGCTATACTTTCTTTTGTTATATGATGAACAGCTGCACTTTCTTCTGTTATTGTAACATCATCTGGGACATCAATATATTTATTAAATATTTTAGCATCTTCAGGATGTTCAGTATCATATAAAATATAACTTAATTGAATAATGGAAGGCCATGAACTAATATATTTTGACCATTCAGATTTGCTTTTTTTGTAATCAGAAATGCTTAATAATTTTTTACTTTTTTCTTCACGTTCTTCCCAATTTTTTCCAGGCATATTTGGTGGCAATCCACTAGTTTCTGTATCAAATACAAGAATTTTTACCATTAATATAATCAGATATAAAAAATATAAACTTGTGTTTAAATAATTAACTAACAATATTCCTTACAAATACCAAAAGTTTTTCTATGCCATTTGGTAATTCCATGTTGTTTAATTCCATCCATATGTTTTTTAGATCCATATCCTTTATTTGAATCAATTCCATAGTGTTCTATTAATTCAGGATTCTCCTCGCATAATTTATCAATGTAAGTATCTCTTGATACTTTTGCTAATATTGAAGCTGCTGCGATGGACGTATATTTATTGTCTCCTCCTTCAACCATTTGATATTTTATAGTTTCTAATTTTGTCTTTTCCTTATTTAAGATTGTTAATGGTTTAAAATAATTGCCATCAACTAACAACAAAATTTTATCATGATTAAAATCTGTTAGTTTAGATAATTGTCCAAGAACATTTTTAATTCCTTTATGCATAGCTGATTGTGTTGCTTGTAAAATATTAATCTCATCAATGGTTTGTTCATCTTCATATTCTACAGCCCATGCGATAGCATTTTCCTTTATATATTCAGCAACTTGTTCTATTTTCTTTTTAGAATGGAATTTTTTACTATCTTTCATTTGAGAATGATTAAAACTATCATTTTTAGGTAAAACAGCTACTCCAGCATATACTCTTCCAAACATTGGACCTCTCCCTGCTTCATCTATTCCTATTTCAATGATAGTAGTATCTGGATCAAATGTTTGTTTTAATGGTTGTTGGACATTTCTCTTCCTTTTAACGGTAACTTCTGGTTCTATTGGTTCGGCAACCGTTTTGGGTTTCTTTTTAGAAATAGGCGTAATTTCAAATACTTCTTCTGACTCATCAATACTATCATCATCATCAATTATAACAGCACTAACCCAATCCTCGTTTTTGCTTCTAGAAGACATTCTTAGTTTATATATTTATTTAAATTTTAAATATAAATAAATAAATCAATTTTTTTCACTATATAAATTATACAATGAAAGGTGAATTATTAATACTTTTTGTAATTTTATTATTAGGATTAATTTTATGTTCATTTTTAGGCGGAAAAGGCTATATTGAAGGTATGGAAAATAATGCTTCAAGTCAAACTTTCTATGGACCAAATGGAGCATCTGCGCAAGTTCAAACTGATTCAAATGGCCAAAGTAGTTTAGTAGTAACTAGCAGTGATGGTGTATCTACTACATATAGTTCATCCGATTCTTCTTCAACAACATATTCTGGTCCTAATGGTGGTTCTGCCAAAGTAGTAACAGGAATGGATGGGTCCAAATCTTTAATAGTAACAAATCCTGATGGAAGTGTTCATACATATAAAATAAGTGATTATTCTAATACCTCTACAAGTTCAACATCATCTACAAGTAATACTAACAATAATACTTACAATTATGATAATTATAATCATTATAATGGAACATCATATCCAACTATATTTTATGGTCCTGATGGAGGAACTGCTAGAGTAATTCAAACACCAAATAATAATACAATTGTTATAACTAACAAAAACGGCACAACTGAAATTTATTACATTGATAAAAATGCTACTGATCCAAATGTATCAACTTATTATGGTCCTAATGGTGGATCGGCCAAAATTATAACTGATAGTAATGGCAAACAAGCTGTAGAAATAACAACACCAGATGGTTCAAAAATAGTTTATACAGGTGATAATACATATACATATAATAGTCAGGATGGAACAATAAATCAGTATGATGCTGATAATAATACAACTGGTTCTGATTATAATACAGCATATAGCTCATCTACATATTATGGTCCATATGGTGGTCAAGCAACTACATATACCGGACCAGCTGGAAATACATATTCTACTTATGACTCTTCAGGCTACTATAATTCTTTACCACAAGGAATTCCTCGTTCACAAATTCCTCTAGGTGATGAAGATTTATATATATTAAAGTCTCAAGTAGTCCCACCAATATGTCCAAAATGTCCAGACCCAATAGTTCAATGTCCTGACAATCTTGATGTTACAAAATGTCCACCTTGTCCTCCATGTGCTCGTTGTCCTGAGCCTGCTTTTGATTGTAAGAAGGTTCCAAACTATAGCGCATTCAATCAAAATTATATGCCTGTTCCAGTATTAAATGACTTTTCATCTTTTGGAATGTAAATATAATTTATGTGATAAATTAATAAAATAATATTTGAATATAATATAATGCCGAGTTCATCTTATAGCTCAAAATCAAGAAGAAGTTCTTCAGTATCAAAAAAGAAATCAATATTAAGGAAAAGTACAACAAAAAAGGCGAATAAACGTATTAGATTTTATTCTCCAAAAAATCAAACAAAAGAATATAGCTTAGGAAGTGAAGAAAAAAGATGGAAACAGGGTTCTCCATCTAAAAGAGGTCCAGCATGTGGTACAGGAGTATTTCCTTGTGTATACAGAGGTGTAATTTTTGAAAATATAGATGAATGGAATGACTATATTGAAAATATGAGTACAAAAAATGTTAGTACAAGTCATAGGTCAGTCACATCTCATAGAAAATCAACTATGGCAGCATTATCAAGGAGAGGACAAAGAGCAAAGATAATTCCAGAACAGTTTAGATTATATAATAATCAAACAGGTGAAATATTTGATATGCGTGATTTAGACCCTAATTCACTAACATATAAACCTTTAAAATAATATTATTTCCTACTTTTCATACATTTTTTATCAATTTGAATACTTTGACCTTTTTCTTCTTGTGGAACTATATTTAAAATACATCTTGCTTTCTTACCATATAATGGAACCGTACAACCCTTTTCCTTTCTTTTTTTTTGAGTTTTGATCTCAGAATATTTAAATACCTTTGGCTTCTCATCTACACATCTTGCTCTAAAATGCTCATACCTTTCCCTTATATCACAATATGTTAAATTTGATCTCTTTTTTAGCATCTTATTTACTAACTCATGTAAATTATAAATATAACGCGAAAATGTATCACGTGATTTCATATCCGACATTTTTAAAGGCAAATGTCTTAAATTTGTTTTAAAATTTTTTCTACAAGTACCACATGGCAACACATTTTGTAGTGAAAGCACATAGTCTCTATATTCCTTCTTTTCTTCTTCTGTTGGATTTACCGGATAATTAAAACTTATTGTATGTAACATATGCCATTGAGCTGGACCCCAAACAGTTGTTAAAAATCCATCACCTGAATAAAAATCACCCTTTTTAAATACTCTATGTTTTTTTGTTTTACTTTTTTGTACTGAACTATTTTTACGCGTTTTAGTCATTTATATATAAATATAAAAAATAATATATTATAATATTTTAAGTATGTCTTCTACTTCAATGATTATTGAATTCTCAAAAGCCACTCAAAATGTTTGTATGTGTATTGGATTATCTGTTATTTTTATTGTTTTATTTATAATAACACCATTGAACACATTTTTATTATCCTCAATATTCGGTAAAGTTATTATTCTTACACTTTTAGGATATACTTTATATTATAATACTCAACAAACTAACAAATTTGTTAATAATTTTAATATAAATCTTTTTGATGAAAGCAAAGGTTGGGACCCACTTAAAACAAATGTTTTATGTAGTTATATCTTTTCATTATTGTTGTTAGTTCTTATTCTTTCTGTTATTCGCAAAATATTTTAAATTTATTTAAAACAATATTTAGCTGTTTATAAAGATTCTTGTAAAATTTAAAAAAGCAAAACAAAAATATATTTTAAACTTTATATTCGTTTAAAATATATTTTAATTTATTCTTATTTAGTATATATAATGAATAATAATTTTTCAACAAAATCATCCACAATTAATTATGTTGGTTCTGGATTAAATGTTCTTAAAACTGTCGGAACACCAACAATTATACAAAAAATTAGTGGTTTTATGAACTGGAAAGTAGCAGCCATCATTCTTTTTAGTATAGCTATTATTGTATTTGCTTATTTTACCTATAAAGAATATGCTGACGGAAAAACTGTTTTTCATGCTAATAGAGAAAATATACCCAAAGATCAGAATTCAAATAAAACTGCAACATTAATGCTATTTTATGTTGATTGGTGTCCTCATTGTAAAACTGCTAAACCAGAATGGGAATTATTAAAAGCCGATTATGATGGAAAGTCTATTAATGGTTATACGGTTAATTTTATGGAATATAATTGTACTAATGAATTTGCTGAAACTACACAATTAATGGATAAATACAATATTGAGGGTTATCCAACCATTAAACTAGTTAAGGATAATCAAGTTATTGAATATGATGCTAAACCAACTAAATCAACAATGGAACAATTCTTGAACACTGTACTATAAGTTTGTTCGTGATTAATGTTCTTTACACCCTTGAAGATTGTTCTATGTGTTTCACTGGGCTTTTATGTGGGTTAAACGTTACGATTTGATTTATTAAGAAATTCTACGGCATCTTCTTCTCCTTGTTTTACCCATTCACGTCGTAATTCTTGATTACTTATCGATTCTTGAATAAAACCTAATGTTAACGGATTATCTGTTACATAGCATCGCACAGTATTATCTATATTTTCTATTTTAACTGTATCACGTATGAAATTCATTGAATTAATTGTTAAACATATCACATATTCTAATAATGAAGTTTCTGGAGTTACATCAACATTTTTAAAAAAACAATCAGTTTCTGTGTCATATGAATATTTTACTCCTAAAATTTCATCTTTGTTATTATGATCTCTTAAACATTCATTTATTGGATAATTACACATTACTCCACCATCAATATAACAACATTTATCTATTATTGTTGGCATAAAAATACCAGGTAAAGCAGAAGACATTGTTAATGCCTGTAATAAACTTAAATTTGGATGTGATATATGAGATAATTCTACAGTCTGAAATTTATTTAACTCAAATGTAAAAATATGTAAATCTATTTTAGAATATTCATAAAATTCTTGTAAAGTAATATTTAAATCTAGGTCTTTTGCTTGTAATAATGGTTTAAATATCATTTCAGCTAACTTTTTATCAAATAATCCCTTATTATAATATGTATCAAATATTTGTTTTGGTTTTACTTTAAACACATCATGCCAAGGTCTTTCAATAATATATTTATTTAAAGTCTCCCAATCATATTTTAAACAAATAAATACACCAATAATAGAACCTATAGATGTTCCGTATATTGATTCTATATTCTCTAACTTCCAAAAATTCTCTTTTTGTAGTTTTTCTAACGCACCTAAATATCTTAATCCTAATGGACCTCCTCCACTTATAACTAAATGTTTTATTGTCATAATTAATGTTAGTTATTTTATTTAAATTAAAATTTAAATCATATATTTGTTAATAATACTTATATAATTAACAAATGTGTAACCAGTGGATTAAATACGAAAAAAGATTTGGTTTGCATTTATTGAACGTAATAGAGATAATGATAATATTATTCTTCCAAGAAAAATACAATCACATATTGACAATAGTTCTAGATTTATTTCTTGTTTTTATAAAAAGTTTTACACCTTTTTACATTTCAAACGCTGAATTATATAACCAAATTTTCTTGTAAATTATTAAATATTTCATCAATAAATTCAACCGTCGGTTTTGGTAAGGTTACATTTTTTACGTCCCAATAAGCTAAATATAAATAAGTGTTTGTATATTTAACTTCATTAGTTTTTTTATTAATTATTGTAGTTTCTATTAGGTTTTCATCAAATTGTGGATGACCATGGTTATAAATATTAATTTCATATTTATCGTTACTAATATTACATATTTCATAACATCCTTCATTTTTTATTAAATTATATTGACTACATAATTCATCTATTTTTTTTAAAATTATTTCCCAGAAATAAGTCTCTAAAATAGTTGTTGTCATTGTAGAGTGATGTAATGCTTTAATAGTGATGTAATGCTTTAATAGTGATGTAATGCTTTAATAGTTAGATTATGATTTAATTTTTAAATCAATTTTTTTATTCCTAAAAATCTGCATTTGAAATGTAAAAAGGTGTATAAAGTAAATGTAAATTAGAAGATAGAAAAGAAAGACGGACATTTCCTAATGCGAGTATTTATGTAGTATATTTTCCGAGAATATAAAAAAATGTTTTCTTGTTTAATAACAAATGGCAAATATTTTTACTTTAGAAAACTTCGCAGACTTTTCTGAGAAAATTAATATAGATGAACTATATGAGAAAAAACGTCAAGTTGACCTAAGTAAGTTAGAGTTATTTAAAAAAATATTAAATCGTATTCACGTTAGAATAAAGACAACCGCAAAGCATAGTGTTCATGAAAAATTTTGCTGGTTTGTTGTTCCAGAAGTTATTATTGGTGTACCAAAATATGATCAGGCTGGTTGTATTGCATATTTAATGAATTCATTACAAGAAAATGGTTTTAATGCTCGTTATTTTCATCCAAATACATTATTTATTTGTTGGGAACATTGGGTTCCATCCTATGTTAGAACAGAGATTAAAAAGAAGACTGGTATAGTTATAAATGAATATGGTGAGAGAATTGAGGAAGAGAAGAATAATGAAGAGCATAAGGAAGAGCAACAACAAAGTGAAATGCAACAAAGTAAGAATAGTAAAAAATACACCCCAATTAATTTGTATAAGCCTTCAGGTAAGTTAGTATATAGTGAAGATCTGTTAAATAAGATAGGAAATAAAATATATTAAAATATTTAAAAGTCTTTAAATTCAAAAATTAATAATATATATTGTTTGAAGAAATTCAAAAAAAAGTCAGCGCCAAAAATGAAAATGGACATTTTTAAAAATGTCCAAAATTGAAAACCCAAAATATTTTTTGAAAAAGACCCTCCGGTTTAATGATTATTACGAGAATGCTCTCATTTTCAAAAAAAATGTGAAACAACTGTTACGATAATTTTTTTTTATATTTTTAAGAAAATCTATTTAAAATTTTTATATTTGTCAATATTAAGCAATATTAGCAATGGAAAATATCGCAAAAAATCGCAAGAAATTTGAATGCCAAAAATGTGACTATATTACGTCTAATAAGTATGACTATGAAAAACACTGTAAGACCAAAAAACATAAACTTGCGATTTTGTCAATGCCCATTGAAAATTTGTCGCAAAAATCGCAAACATTTTGTTATAAATGTAACTGTGGGAAGACTTATAAAGATAACTCTGGATTATGGCGACACCGAAAACGATGTGGCGATTTTTGTTCTACAGATATATCTCAGGAACTTATTGTTGAACTTATTAAAGACAATAAAGAACTAAAACAATTACTCCTTCAACAATGTAATACCATTACAGAACAAAGTCAAAATATACAACAACAAAATAACACATTAACTAATATTGTTCATAATGTGGTTAAAAATGGGGTCAACAATAATAATAGTCATAACACAACTACTAATTCTCATAATAAAGCATTTAATATTAATTTTTTTTTAAATGAAACATGTAAAGAAGCTATTAATATGTCTGATTTTGTTAGTTCTATTAAAATGAACTTAGAAGACTTGGAACATACGGGAAGAAAAGGCTATATTGAAGGAATTTCAAATATTATTATTCGTAATTTAAATGATCTTGAAACACATTATCGTCCTATACATTGTAGTGATAATAAGAGAGAAATATTATATATCAAAGATAATAATAAATGGGAAAAAGAATGTGATGATAAACCAATACTAACAAAAGCCATTAAAGTTATAGCAAATGAAAATATCAAACAAATAAAAAATTGGCAACAGAAGAATCCTAATTGTACTAATGCTGATTCAAAAAAAAATAATCTATATTTAAAGATTGTTAGTAATTCTATGAATGGATTAACAGAAGAAGAAGGTCATAAAAATATAAACAAAATTATAAGCAATGTAGCAAAAAATACAATTATTGATAAGTCATATAGTACTTAAATATTTATAACGATATTAATAAATATTTATTATATATATGAGAACAAAGAAAAATAGGAGTACAAATAATCAAACGAAAAAATGTAGACCATCTCAAAAAGAATTAAAGGTATACTGTCAAGAACACGCAAATACATTTAATCAGTTTGAAGAGGAATATGAAAAGAATTTTAAAGTAAGTATAGAAAAACATCACCAAAATGTTGAACAAGAATTAATTAAGCTATTTAAAACTCCCTTTACACCAACTAAATATAGGGCACAAGATGATTACTATACATATATAAATTATCAATGGTTAGCAAAAACTACAAAAGAGTTAAAAGGTAAATTAAAATATTACGTTCAAATTGATAGTTTTAGAGTAACTCAAGAAAAAGTATATTATGAACTTATTGATATTGTAAAAGAGTATATTAAAAAAAATAATTCAAGAAAATCTAGGGCAATAAAAGCTGTATATGAATCTTTATATCATTTAGATAATAAATCCGCAGAAAATTTTGTAAAGTATTATGTACAATTAACTGATAGAAGAATAGCATCTGGAAATATTTATGAATTATTGGGTAAAATAAATAAAAACGAAATAGTATCATGGGGTTGTCCTTTAGTTTGGAATGTATTAAAAGATGAAAAAAACGTAAAGTATTATAAATCAACAATTTCAGCACCACAACTAACAATATATGATTATGAGATATACATAGAGAATACAGCAGATGATGAAGATACAAAAAAATATAAAAAGAAATTTAAGCGCAAATATTTAGATTTTATAAATACAATATTTGATTTATGTTTAGGTAAAGAACATGGACTAAAAGCAATGGATGTTTGGGATTGTGAATATGATATGCTAAGTGCGTTAGGATGTGATTCAATAAAAAGTGATAATCCAGATGGATATAATGTTCTCACACAAGAAACAGCATTAAAATATGGTTTTGACTGGAATGAAATGTCCAAACAAATAGGATATAAAACTGTTCCAAAATCTTTTATTTGTACGAGCACAAATTATTTAAAATGTATTATGGAAACACTAACAAAAGATGACGCATGGAAAAGTCAAAAATGGAGAACATACTATTTATATATAAATTTTAGACAGATTATTCGTTATCATAATGATTGGAAACAAGTATACTTTGATTTCCATGGTAAATTTATAAAAGGGCAGCCAATTCCTTATCCAAAAGAAATATATCCCATATTTGGATTATCATTATGTTTTAATACATTTTTAACTAATAAATATATAGATAGAAATAAAAAACAACAATATATTGATTATACTTTTAATTTGGCTTCCGATTTACTAACAGTTTATAAAAGAATAATAAAACGAAACAAGTGGTTATCTCCTTCAACTAAAAAATATGCTTTATTAAAACTAGAAAATATAAAGTTAGAAGTTGGTAGTCCAAAAATTTTAAGAGATGATCCTATTTTAGATTATGATAGCAAAGAGGCTTATCAAAATATGAGACGTATAGCACATTGGAGAACAAAGAAAATGATTGAAATAGATGGTAAATCATCTGAAATAGATATACCTGTTATTGATTGGGAAGAGTTTAAAATGGTCGGTAAGCAATCATATATAGTAAATGCTTATTATACACCTACTGAAAACTCAATATATGTTCCTTTAGCATATTTACAAAAGCCATTTATAGATTTAGATGAAAGAGGTATAGAATATAATTTAGCACATATAGGATATACATTAGGACATGAAATGTCTCACTGTTTAGATGATTTAGGAAGTAAGTATGATGAAAAGGGTAATTTACATAATTGGTGGACAAAACATGATCGTAATGTATTTAATAAAAAGATAAAAAATGTTATTAAACAATATGAACAATTTGCAGGATATGATGGAATAAAAATGGATGCAAGTTTAAGCACTGGAGAAAATTTAGCAGACATTTCTGGAATGGCAATTTGTGAAGAGTATTTAAAAGATTTTCAAGATAAAAATGCAGATATAGTTCCAATTCGTGCGTTATCATTCCATGCCTTCTTCGTTTATTTAGCAATACAAGCAAGACAAAAAATATTTGATGAAGCTATAAAAGCACAATTAAAAACAAATCCTCATCCTATGGATAAATATAGAACAAATTGTCCCTTGGCACGTTTAGATTTATTTAGAAGTTTATATAATATTCAAAAAAATGATAAAATGTATTGGTCTTCTACAGATACTATTTGGTAGACAAATAAATAATTTAGAAAAATAAAATTTTTAATTTAGAGATTTTATTTTTTTCTAAGAGTAATATATAAAATGTATCGTCATCGTACTGCTCGTCGTCATCGTTCTAGTTCTCATAGAAGATCCCGTACTGCTGCTCGCACAATGAAGCGTGCTGCTGCTCGTGGTGCTGCTGCCGCTGCTTCTCAAGCTAAATCTGCAGCACGTGCTGCTGCCAAGGCTGCTTCTCGTGCTGCTGCTGCTGCTCGTTCTGCTTCTGCTGGACGTGCTGCTTCTGCTGCTCAATCTGCTAAGAAGGCTGCTTCAAAAACTGCTTCCGCTGCTGAAGCCGCTGGTCGTGCTGCCTCCCGTGCTGCCTCTGTTTCTCGTATGTAAGAAATCTTATAAATAATTTATATTATTATATAATATAAATGGGGAAAAAGACACGTAAACATTGTAAAAAAAATAAACGTAATTATAATAAAGACGCAAAAAAAGGTACATTATTAAAATGTAGGTTAAAAACATGTAGAGCAAAAAAATATCAAGCAGTGTATGGAGCAGTTAGTGGTGGAAGTGCTAGAGAAAATATACAACTTTTTTATTAGTGTTTTTTGTATATTTTTCAAACTTTTCATAAATATATTCATCTAAACTAAATTAAAATATATTAGATTATGTATATTCTAATATATTCTAATTTAGCTTCATTTGTATAAATATGCCATAATTATGCTCTAATAATATTTTTGTTAGTAAATCATTAATTTAATTTATTATTACTTCATTTTTAGTGTTAGTGTTATCTAACTCTATTATGTTAAATAATTTAACAACTTTATATGTT
>Ga0214923_10003296_pt1 | contig 20340 bp, 16 predicted proteins | sample LL1510_MetaG_FD_177993 | JGI IMG/M metagenome (GOLD analysis project Ga0214923, IMG submission 177993) | Freshwater microbial communities from Lake Lanier, Atlanta, Georgia, United States - LL-1510 | ecosystem: Environmental > Aquatic > Freshwater > Lake | place: USA: Georgia | collected...
TCTGAAACTTGGAAAGAAGATCAACGCCAGGATAAACCCAAGCGAGAGCGCGGCAAATACCAGCCCGATACGGCGACCCATCGTAGAACTAGTGTACGCGGATGACCCCGCGCAGACTTGGCCCGAAAGGCACCGTTCCCAACCGACATTGCGCGCCTTGTTCCCGAAATCGATCCTTGAGGAGTCCTCCAATGAGCGTTGAACATAAGTCACCCCCTCCGGGTTCTGAGGCCCGGGACCGGCTCCGGATTGCTGTGGTCGGGACCGGGTTGCTCGGCGAACGTCACGCACGGTTCTGGGGACAGCAGGACGATGTGGACCTGGTCGGCCTCATTGACCTGAACATCCAACAGGCCACTAACGCCGCCGAAAGGCTCGCTGGCACCTTCGGAATCCCGAGGCCTCCGGTTTTCACATCGCTTGATGACCTTCTTAAATCGTCGGGCGCAGACGCAGTGTCGGTGGCGACGCCGGATTTCGCGCACCGTGATCCGGTTGTCCGGGCGCTTGAGGCCGGGTTGCACGTCCTCGTCGAGAAGCCTCTTGCAATGACGACCGACGATGCGAAAGCCATGACTGAGGCCTCGCGTCGATCAGGTCGCTGGCTGATGGTGAACCATTCCATGCGGTGGATTCCTCGATACCGTGCGATCCATGATGCGATCCGCAGCGGCCAGTGGGGCAAGATGGTCGTCGCCCACTCGGCAAAGTCGGACGTCATCCACGTCCCAACTGAGATGCTCCGATGGGCGTCGCGGACGTCCGCCGCCTATTTCCTGACGGCGCATGACCTTGATCTTGTCCGATGGTTCGCCGGAGACCGCATCGTCCGCGTTTACGCGCAGGGTGCACGCGGAGTCCTTGACCGAAACGGAATTGACGCGTATGACGCCATCCAATCGTCAGTGACGTTCGCCAACGGGTCCATCGCGAGTTTCGAGGCATCATGGATCCACCCGAACACGTACCCGTCCTTCACTGACGACTACATGCACGTCATCTGCGAAAACGGTGTCGCGTACCTGGACCGAGGCAGGGAAGGCACTGAGGTTTTCGAAACGGACCGGGTGCGTCATCCGAAGCACAGCACCGTGTACGAGCAAGATGGACGAATCTACGGGTCGTTCAGACACGCACTCGAACACTTCACCCACTGCATCAGGGCGGGCATCGAGCCGCTCACTTCAGCACGTCGCGTCATGGGGGTTGTCAGTGCGTTGGAAGCGATCCACAGATCACTCGACAGCGGAATGCCCGTGATCGTTGATGATGGATCCGGAGACTGATCAACAATCGCCTCGCACGTTGGGAAATCGTGCGAACTATGGTCGGGGAGAGAGGATTTGAACCTCCGACCACCTGAACCCCATTCAGGTGCGCTACCGGGCTGCGCCACTCCCCGCTTGCCTTGTGCGCCCATCGAACCCCAACGCGGTCATGAGACCCCGTCAAGCGGACGCGCCTGCTGATTCAGCGTACCATAGGACCACTGGCGCGATTTTCAGTCGGGCCATTGCTACTATTGACAACAAACTGATTGCGCAAGGACATCCTGACATGGCAGCAAGCAAGGGCGGCCTCGGTAAAACCGCACGCTCATCGACCATTTTCGACCGTGAAGCCGGCAACAAGCCGAGCGGGCACGTTTGTGTATCCTGCACCAAGCCAATCATCATCCGGGAACACCTTCCGGTGATGCAGATGCCAGGTCGCCGGATGGCGCACTACCATCGCGCGTGCTACCAGGCGTCCTGACGGCACCCATCCACCCTGAACTGACGGCCAGTCACCACCGGAAGGTGATGTCTGGCCATTTTCTTTTTTGTCCTTGTGCGAGGAGGTTGGCTGAAACGCCGGTTTCGCCGGCAACTTCGGAGCAATCGCTGACCCCGAGTGGCCGTTCCACTTCCATTACGGCCACCGTCTCGCTTCACCCATTTCACACGTTCTGGCAAGTAGCTGAGCGGTCGCATCCCACGGAGCGAAGACTGGGGTATCGCAGTCTTTCGACGGTGGCCGTCGCGATTCAACTGGCAAAGCATTCACGACCTGACCTGATGGGACCCCTTCTGAACTCTATCCCGTCCTCTAGCAAGCCATCCAGGCGCGCGCTACTCCGAAGGATTGCCTCGGTAATCCTCGTGTCGGACATCGCCAGCCAACCATTTTCTGACGCGGTGGCCGGGACAACGGTGACCCCAACACCAAAGCCGGCTTCCTCACCGACCTCATCCCCCGAGACACGCTCTCCTGAGGGAACCTCACAACCGACCGCACCCAGTCCCCTCGCTGAAGGCAGGGCAATGCGTCTGGACGGGGACTACCGCAACGCCTACCTCGCATTTCACGGTTTGGCGATGAGCACGCGCGACCGGGATACGCGAGCGTTTGCAACTCTCGGATCAGCCGAAACACTCCTTGCGGACGGCAATCCCGGACAGGCACTTGAAATCCTGGACGAATGGATTGACGCGTATCCCGAACATCCACAGCAATACACCGCCAGGTGCCTTCGCGCTCGATCGCTTGAATTGCTTGGACCATCCAAGCGGCCAGACTGCGTTACCGCGTACCGGGAAGCCTTGTATGTGGCAAACCCCGCCCATCCTGAAGTGTTGCGGGTACGAATTGCAAGCCACCTGTTTGCATTGGGCCAATCAAGCGACGCTTGGCAGGAACTCCAACTCGCCGCGTCGGGTCCAACGAATACTGCAACCGAAGCCGGGCGCCTCCTCGTCCTCAATGCGCTGAACAGTAGGTACATCGAGGCTCGAGATAGTGTCCGAGTTGCCTCGACCGCCATCGCAGCGCTTGATGCGGCCGTCATGGTTGGACGTATTCCCGTAGAAATCGCCGAAATTGCGTGGAGCGCGGTCACGGCTGCACTGGCGATAGGTGACAACGAGACTGCAAACCAGATCCGCTGGAGAATTGTCGCGGAATGGCCCGAAACACCGACCGCATTCCTCGCCCTGAACGAACTTGGTTCGTCGATAGTCCCCGCTTGGGCACGTGCACGTATTGCAATTACAAATTCGAAGTGGTCGACCGCTCGGGACGCACTCGATTGGCTCCTCGCAAACTCGCCGACCGACCCGAATCGCGGACGCATCCGCGCGATGCGGGCAGTCGCTGCAAATGCCCTCGGTGATCCGGGTGCCGGTGCCCAGTTGGATTCGTCGGCGGCCGATGCTCCCGGGGACACTTGGGGTGCCCGGGCGTTGTGGGAAGCCGCCGAGAGCCGCCGTGATAGTGGAGACTTCGCCGGCGCCGCAACTCGTTACACGAAGCTCGCAACGGACTTCCCGGGTTCCAGCGAAGCGTCGCGCGCCCTCTACCGACTTGGCCGATTGTTGCCAGAACTCGGAGATGTCGCCTCGGGGAACCGCGCAATGAATGGCGCCGCGGACCTCGGACCAGTCGGATTTCATACCTACCGGGCGCGCGTGATCCTTGGCCGACGTCCCGCCAGACCACCTTCCACGCTTCCCGCATTCATCGCCTCTGGGACACTGAACGAAAGCGACTGGCGATCATGGGAGGACTGGCTCGCCAAGCGCGCCCTGATCGGCACCGACGTGCGAAACGGACTAGGTGCAGCCGACCTGGCAAAACCCTTGAACCGCCTTGATTCGCTGCTCGCGACCGGGTTTGTTGAGGAAGCCGAAGACGCGGCGCGAGAAGTCTGCCAACTTCGTCAATTCTCTCCATCCGTCGTCGCCTCGGTCGCGGCTCGTGTCCAATCCGGTGGCCACATCCCCTTTTCAATGTCCCTTGGACATCGATTGCTGCGTATCCTTGCCGATGCCGGCGAAGCATCACTCCTCGCGATCCCGAATGTCGCCCGAAAACTGGCGTATCCACTTGCCTACTCGAGACTTGTTGGTGCCAGCGCAGCACGGTCAACCGTCGACCCGTATCTCGTCTTGGCGATCATGAAGCAGGAGAGTTGGTTCCGCCCCGAGGTCACCTCGGCTGCCAACGCCCGGGGACTGACACAGTTCATCCGTCCCACCGCAGAAAGCGTCGCAAGGGAATTGAACTGGCCAAATTGGAATTGGGACGACATGACACGTCCGTATGTTTCGGTGCCCTTTGGTGCCCATCACCTGGCCCAACTCATCGAAATGTTCCGGGGCAACGTGCTTTTCGCCATTGCCTCGTATAACGCTGGGCCCGGACCAATCCTCAGGTGGGCGAACGGTGACTATCGGCGGGATGACGACTTGTTTGTCGCCGCCATCACCTACAAAGAAACGCGCGAATATGTCACGTCGGTTGCCACATATGCCGAGTGTTACCGCGAAATCTATGGGGTCAGTTGACGGCATCCCGGCTAGGACGTCACCCTATCCAAGGGTCTCCTCAACGTCGACTATCTTGCCATCCGACCTGCACCGTTCCATGGGTGTCCCGTCAATTGTCAATCCCACAAGCGCCTCACTCATCCGGGCAATCCGGACCATGGACTGAACATCATGGACCCGAATGATGTGGGCCCCGCGGGCGATGCTAAACGCATTGACCGCCGCCGTTCCCTCGAGTCTCTCCTTTGAAGCCAAACCAAGAACATTCCCGATCATCGTCTTTCGCGAAGCTGCAATGAGTATCGGAAATCCAAGTACGTGCAGTTCGGGGATCCTGCGAAATATATCTAGGTCCTGACCGATCAGCTTCCCAAACTCGATTCCTGGGTCAATGCAGATGCGGTCACGTCGTACTCCCGCCGAAATTGCCAGGTCTGTTCGCGTCTCCAGAAACCTGATGATGTCTCCGAGAACGGTCCGGTAGTGCCATTTTGCAGGGAAACTTTTGGGTACTCCCAGGATGTGCATTACACAGACCCCTGCGTCACCACGACCGATCACCGAAGCCATCTCTGGGTCTGAAAGACCCGTGATGTCATTGATCAATGTCGCGCCGAGATCCAGCACCGCCGCCGCTGTCTCGGCGCGGTGTGTGTCTACAGCGATGGGAACCGCAACTTGTCGAGAAAGGGCCTTTACCACCGGCCCGACACGCCGGATCTCTTCCGCCGCATCAATCGCCGCCGCCTCACCGTTGGCACTGTCCCCGCCAACATCAATGATGTCCGCGCCCTCCTGCACCATCGCCAATCCGCGTTCAACGGCACGGTCCGGGTCAAAATATCGCCCACCGTCGAAGAAGCTGTCCGGGGTGACATTCAGGATCCCCATCACGCCTACACGTCGCCCGAGGTCGATCGCGTGGGGTCCCATGCGCAAGACACCAGCGCCCCAGGTCGTCGAGGCGAGTGCCTGGTGAACAGCACCCTCGAGCCCGCCACCAGTGGCCGCGAGTGCCCCAGCGAGCATCTCGAATTGGATCACGGTACCGAGCAGGATTAGGTCGAGCGCATCATCTGGAGCACCGTGGCCCCGGTATGCGCTTGGCCCAGCATTCGCGACACCGCCAACTCTCCCGAATTCCGCCACGATGCCCTGCGCCAAGACCGGAGGCACGCCGTCAAACCGCAGTGTTCGACCACTGCCGCGTCGGACGTTCAACTCTGCCTCGCGACGAGAGACCCCGAGCGCGATGAGGTCCGTGATTGTTTGCTTGTCATTGAACGGGTTCAGGACACGCACCGAATGGCGCGGGAGAGATGTCGACCCCCTCACCCCTGATTCCGCGTCAGCTAGATCTGACACTGCAAGCCTCCCGTCCGGTCGTCACGCCACGCGAAATCTTCACCACTGCCCAGGATCCTTCACGGATAGTCGATGCGCGGTGTCCGTTCTATCTCGACGGACGCCCAGTCAATGATGCTCCCCTTCACAGGAGCCTCGGGTTTACGGACCCGCACCCGGATGCACTCAAGATCCGGGAAGACGAGCGCGATCGACCGGGCAATGCCCTCTGCCACCGCTTCCAGAAGGTTCAGGCTCGGACCCTCGACCACCTGCCGAGTCAGCTTGAATAGCGAGGCATAACTGACCGTGTCAGCAACGTCGTCTGATGCGCCAGCCTTCCGCAAGTCCCGCTCCACAGTCAGGTCCACAATGAACCGCTGTCCCAGGACCTTTTCCGCAGGGTCCACACCATGGAAGCCGTAAAACTTCATGCCCTCGACGTGAATCCGATCAGTCCTCACCGCAACCCGCCACCCTTCCGGAGTTGTGATCCCATCACTGGATCGCTCCAAGGCCCGCCCAAATTACAGACCCAGATCATGCCAGAGCCCACGTGTCAGCTCGTGTACTTTCGTACAGCACGCATCCCAATCTTGCAGGAAAGACTGGTATAAGCAATCTCGAAGGTCAAGTGACCACGGCCATCCATCTGCAACCGGGAGACCCATTCTGATGGCGCTGACACCATCCAACGGAACGACATCCACAACCAGCTTCGACTACGACATCATCGTGGTCGGTGGCGGGCCAGCCGGCCTGTGCGCCGGCCTTTACGCCTCACGCGCCAGACTGACCACCTTGGTAATTGACAAGGCGGTGCCCGGCGGACAGATCCTCAACACGCACCTTATCGAAGATTATCCGGGGTTCATGTCAATCGAAGGGTCGGAACTCGCAGCCCGGATGCAGGAACAGGCCGAACACTTCGGCGCCGAAGTGATCATGGCCGATGTTGAGTCGGTTCGTTCCACCGGAGAGGGCGGTGTGGTCAAGGTCGTGCAGACGACGGAACGCAACTACACCGCACGTGCCGTAATCCTCACGGCGGGCGGAAGCCCGGTGAAGCTTGATGTGCCTGGCGAGGATCGCCTCAACGCACGGGGCGTGTCGTACTGTGCCGTCTGTGACGGTCCGTTCTTCAACGACAGGGTCTTGGCAGTCGTTGGCGGGGGCGATGCAGCAGTCGAAGAGGCGACATACCTTACGAAGTACGCATCCAAGGTGATCCTGATCCATAGACGGGATCAGCTTCGGGCACAGAAGATTATTCAAGACCGGTTCTTCGCGAACCCCAAGTCAGCCGTCATCTGGGACAGCGTAGTGGAAGAGATTACCGGCGAAGGATCGGTGACCGGGGTTCGGGTCCGGAACGTCAAATCTGGCGAAACATCCACGATTGACGTCGGAGGCGTGTTCATCTTCATCGGGTTCCAACCGAACGGCGACATCCTCGCTGACACGGGCGTCAATCGGGATCACGGCGGTCACATCGTGACAACCATGAATATGGAAACCGGGATTCCGGGGATTTTCGCTGCCGGCGATGTGAGGGCACAATTGGCGCGACAGGTGACCACAGCCGTCGGTGATGCGACCACCGCGGCGATTGCCGCTGAGAAGTACATCGAGGCAATGCACCCGGTCGGTTGAGCACCGAACTGCCTGAGGAAATGGGTGCCCTTTCGGGCACCCTCGTGCGCTACTCGTCGCCGACCGTCCGGTACGCACGCAGTGGCGACCCAGACGAGCTGACACCCGGGACACGGTACTGGCCAGACTTGACCAGCAGTGCCAACGCTGCCACCCGGGCTGCTTGCGCCGGCCCCGCGTACGACCTACCTGCCCGCACGACCGTTGCAAAATCTCCCGTCGTCCCTGACGGTTCCATCACGTCAATCGCCCGTGCCCTACCTCTGGAGACTTCAACCATGGTGCCCTCCTTGGCTCCCGGATGCATGACGGCCATGACCAACGCAACTGCGGTAAACGCTTTTACCGAGATGACGTGTGACGCAAGCCTTCCTCTCGAGTATCGAACGGCCACTGCATCTCTGAAGGGGTGACTGACCGCATCGGACAAGAACCTGATGGCGATTGATCCAGGAACATATCCTCCGAACCGGAGAGCCACATGTCCGCCCCAGAACCGAAAATAGCGCAAATTTCGAACCGATTGATGTCGGGAGACTTCGGTGCTTCTCACCCGGCGTTCCTGATCGATCGCGATGGCGTCATAAACGAGCATCGCCCAGGACGTTATGTGAATGACTGGCCGGACTTCTCATTCCTGCCCGGAACCCTCGATGCATTTCGGGCACTCGCGTCGACTCCCGACCCCGTCATTGTTGTCACCAACCAGAGTGGCGTCGGCCGTGGCGTAATGAGCGCATCGGCACTGGAAGACATCCACGAAAGGATGGTCGGGGCAGTCACGTCTTCAGGGGGCAGGATTGATGCCGTCATTCACTGCCCGCATCCGCCTGCCATCAGCTGTGCGTGCCGGAAACCGGAACCTGGAATGTTCTTTTCGCTGGCTTCTCGGTTCGGGGTCTCGCTCGCACAATCCGTCTTCATCGGAGACACGGTCACCGATCTTAAGGCAGGTGCTACAGCAGGATGCCGGACCATACTCGTCCGCACTGGCGAAGGCGAGCTCACGATTGCGTCACTCGCCGGCTTGGCGGCGTTTGCCGATGGCACGGCATTTCAAGCTGCATCACATGACTCCCTGGCAGGGTTCTCAGGGATCGCCAGAGACCTCAGCGCTGCGGTCGCGCACGTGCTCCTTGGGTGGGGTGGGTTGCGCAGGTGACCAGACCCGATCAATTGGCAGTTTGAGCGCGGACACCCAGTCCGGCCAAACGCTCGATATGTGCAACACCGTCCACCACGTCATCGAATCTACGGGCAACATAATCAGGGACAGCGCCGGGAAATTCCTTGTCCCCAAACCTCGTGGGTGTGAAGATCGTCTTCATCCCCATCTGGGCAGGACCAAAGATGTCGCGGTGCATGTCGTTACCAACAAATATCGTGCGCGATGGCTTTGACCCGAGTGCATCAAGGGCAATCTGATAAAGCCGGGGATCTGGCTTCCTGAAGCCGTGATCACCGGAAACGACCACGATTTCGAAAAAGCCCGAGAGACCAGACTCGGTGAGTTCGTGACGGGCATAAGCCGACTGTGCGTCAGAAACGATCCCTAGCCGGTACCTTGTCCGCAACTCGGTCAGTACCTCTGCAACTCGGTCGTACGGCCGCAGTCTCCGACGCGAAAGAGATCGCTGCAACTGGGCGAGAAGCAACGGTAAACCCGGATCAGAAAGCTCCTTGGGCAAGTCGACCGTGACCGGATCAGCGAGCCTCCGGGAATGGGTCATCTCCTCGGCGTCATCGATACCGGCATCAACACCCTCAGCGGCATCTTCGATTTCCGCTTCAGAAAGGATTTGAAGCACGCGCGCCCACAAGCGCACGGCATCAAACTCCGCATACCTCTCGTGGCTGGCTTCAATTTGCGCGCGCAGCGCCCCACGGACGATGTCAACTAATTCGGACGTCCGACGATGGACACCGTAATACCGGAGAAAACGGTTCACACCGCGGAGCGTGGTCCTTCCCCAATCCTCGGTTTCGACGTCCAGGATTGTGCCGTTGATGTCGAAGAGAATCGCGTCAATTTCGCCTGCAGGCACGCCGTCCGCAACCATCTGTGTGAACCAACCTCAAATCCTGCGAGTGGGTGCCTTCGAGCAACTTGCCATCATCGGATCGGTGAGCACTCCCAAGCTCCGATTACGAAGTTATGGAGCTCTATGCAATCAAATTAGAGCGAACGGAGTGCGTCTCGGGCGGCCTCGATGAGCTTCGTCCGGTACTCGTTTGTGATCCACGGGTTCCGCGCAACCCGGAGTAACGTCGTCGCTAAGTGAAACGGAACACGGGCACAGATGTGCGCGAAGGCCGCGTCGCGATCCGGAAAGTGGCACGAGTACTCCCAGAGAAAGTGTCCAATGTACGGCTCAGCGCCGCGACGATTTCCCTGATTGAGCATGAATGCGTGTTGCAGTTCTCCCGCGATCCTGCCCACGTCAAAAACGCGATCACCGTAGTGACTGCGCTCAAAATCAATGCCTCCAACCCACATACCGTCGGTGAAGAGGAAGTTTGCCGGTGTCGCATCCCCATGAAGGCAGACCCGATGATCTTCCCACATTGGACCAAACCGCTTCCACCGATCACCAAGCGAACCGAACTCCCTAAGGGACTGATCACCCATGTGTCGATGGTGCCTGAGTGACTCGGAGAGAAGCCCCAGGTACCGAACATCGTCGTGGAAGTCGACCAGGTCGTCGGTCACAGTGCGGTTGTGCATCGTCGCCAGAAAGAAGGCAAGCGCGGTCAACCGTTCGTACAACGCCGAAGGCGGGCGCACCTCGCGCGCGACGCCATCGAGAACAACTCCAAGGGTTTCTCCGCGAAGGTGTTCCAGGAAGATTGCCGCTCCCTGGTCCGGGGCCGTGCCGAGCGCGCGCATGACGTGGTGGGGGTAGCCATCCAGACCTACCCGCCGCATGTGGTCAACCGCGCGGTACTCGCGCCACATTCTGTCGACCGCGCGAGGCGAAGCCCGGGTGCCCGACTCGCCATAGAACTTGCCGATTACCCGATGTCCAGACTCGCGCTCCTCGTACTCAAAGACCGCATTTGAACCACCGAGGCGGAAAACCCGGTACCGTTGGCCGTTCGTCGTCACGCCAAGTTGCGGGAGCACATCGTGCGAAAGGATGTTGTAGATCGGGTCCGCCTGGTTCAGCGTCCCTAGGTATTCGCGCTTCACTTGCACGAATGTAACGCAAGTATGAACATCATGCACACAATAGGACCATGGACGACACTGGAATGTAACCAGAAAGTCGATCGCACAGGCTGCTGGACCCCCGAAAAAGCCTTGGGGAAGAGCCGGACTTATCCGGCCAATTCTCCTTCGGGGGATCGCACGTCATCGTTCGCCTAGATTGAACTGCCAACAATTGCAGGCTTGCCTTCGGGCCGGACGGCGTGGGCAGCGGCAATGTCAGCCTCTGTTGGAAGGGGGCCGACGGTCGCCTCATCAATCAGCATCACCGGGATGCCATCTCGGACCGGATAGCGCTTCCCACACGATGTGCATGTCAGGCGCTCAGCATCGCCTTCACGCTGGTAGATAACTGGCTGCTTGTCGTCTGGGCACGCCAGGATTTCCAGCAGCGTGGGGTCTAGACCCTCCCGGGGGGTGAACCCACCCGTGCCATGCGTGTGTGGAACCGCGCCATCTGGGCCGTCATCCGGAGCATTGAAAATCCGCCGCGCGGCTACAACCGCACCGACCGCCGCAAGACCCGCTGCGGCGCCAAGCCATCCCATTCTCATCCCGCGATCCTCCTGTTACGTCTACCAACTATCTTACCTGTGAACGGGCCTAGTTTTGGCCTCCGCATTCCAGCTAGAAATGCGGGTCCCGACGAACGTTGAATATGGTCTTGGTGCCATCGCGTTCGAACCTGAAAGGCAGTTCACGGAGGTCGGCACCGACTACGCGGCGAACCGCGTCTTGCGACCCAAGCGGCACGTAGAGCAAAAGGAAACCGCCCCCACCTGCCCCCGCAATCTTCCCGCCTATCGCTCCGGCTCCACGAGCACGCGCATAGAGGTCATCGACATCCGAGTCTGTGATCCCGTCAGCAAGTTGAGTCTTCAGCATCCAACCTTCATGGAGGAGCTCGCCGAACGCGTCAAACCGTTCGGCCCGAAGGAGTGAAGCTGCCCCTATCGCCATGTCACGAAGTGCGTCGAGGACATTCGTGCGGTCACTGATGTTGGCAACTTGCCGCGTCAGGATCGTCGAACTGTTCCGCGTCCGGTTCGTGTAAAAAAGCATCAAGTTCGCGCAAAGGCGTGACACCGCGTCCAGTGGAAGGTCCAGACGTTCCCACTGAACCTTTCCTGCATCCCGAGGGCCGAAGACAATGTGTCGAATGCCGCCGAGCGCTGCAAGATACGCATCCTGAACTCCCATTGGCCGGTGGAGAACGTCCAGCTCGATGCGGTTCGCCTGCGCCGCCAGCTCGCCTGCGGTGAAGGTCTCTCCCTGATGCGCCCAAAGCGCCTTCAGGAGCCCGACCGTTACCGCACTCGAAGAGCCGAGTCCGCTTCCCTCTGACGGCACGTCGGCCAACGTGGTTATTTCGACACCGCCGGCCACACCAGTAAGGCGCATCGCCTCGCGAACGAGGTCGTGCTGGATCTCGTCCACATGATCGACGATCTCCTTGCGGGAATAGTTCAAGTAGATGCGCTCGTCAAACCGTGCCTTGACTATGACATAGATGTACTTGTCGATCGCAACGCCGGTGACCGCCCCACCGTGTGGATTCCCTGGGGAGGCGTAGTAACCAGGAAAGTCAGTGCCTCCGCCAAGAAAGCTCAATCTCAACGGCGTCTGTGAAATGATCATCCAGATACCATCACCCACGAGTGGCTCGGTATGCAAACCGGGCAGTCCACCTGAGGCTAGCTACCCGCCCTCCGTTCAACGCCACCGGACCGAACGAAATCCGTACCGACGTTGGCGCACTCAACCTGGTAGTCAGATGGGTTTAGCGGGTCGAACGTCAGGATCGTCCGCTGGAAAGCCTGCACCAGGATCCGGCGACCGGTCTCCGGGCCCTTCGAGACGATGACCTCCGCCACCGGGGTCAGTGGCAGACCGACGTCGTGGAGCCAACCACCGGGGAAAACGGTCGTCGCGTTAAGAAACGCCCAGAACATCGGAGGCACGGCGTGTCCTGGACCAGGGGCAAGTGAAGCGTCAAAGGGGACGAACACGCTGCCGTCGTCGAGCACTGCAAAACCGCCACCAAACCCATCGGGAGGTGGAATGCGAAGCCCGGCAACTCGCAACCGCGCAAGGTCGGCGTACGTCATCGAGCTCGCATCGCCGCCGACGGGCAACTCGACCGCACGATCGATCAACTCCGAAGCAAGCAATCCGAGCAGGAATTGCCATCCCGGGGAAGCTTCCTCCGGGTGATATTCAAGCCGTCCTTTCTCAAAGTACTGGACGTCAAGTCCTCCCGGTCCGGTGACAAACGCATCACCCATCGGCCTCCCGAGTAACCGCATGCCCTCCTGTGCGGAATAGAACTCCGAAAATGCCTTCCCAACCGGACGCTCTCCCGGTTCGAAACCCGCAGGGATTGACCACACGGCCACCGACCTCAGCAAGGACGCCGTCGGAGGCGCAACTGCAGGCAACGCCACCGGCGCCAGCGTTACTCCGGTAACCGGTGTCCGAACGGCGACTGGCGGAGGCGATACCAGGGCCAGTCGCGGCGCCGGCACTTCCGGTCGTGGTTCCGGCGCCACGACAACCGGACTGGGCGAAACCTGTGTCGGCGACGGACCAGGCCCCCGCAGGCCGCCAAGCTCAAGTGCGACGACATCGTATGCGACTTCAACCTGGTCCGAAGCCACCCTCGTCCTGACCGAGCCACTAGAAACGAGCGAGACCGTGGTCGATGTTGGAGCCACGGGTCCCACTTTGACGGTGAACGTCGCAACGAGGACCGGAGTTGACGGCCACGGCCCTTGGGTTCGACCAACATCCAGACGGAATCGCCCACTACCGAGATCGGTGCCGGGCAGGAGCACTTGATCGAACTCTCTCCCACCTACCCAACCAATCACCCGTAGGTGCGATGGGTCGGTCAGGAGCACGACCGTCGTTGCGTCAATCGTGGTCGACACCGGCACCGCACGCACTTCCACATCAACCTCCGTGTCGGGCGACAAACCCGTGACCGCTCCGGAGGCAAGTTGGAGGATGAACGTTACGCGAGGAGACGCAGCCCCCGCCCTACTCGCCTCCACAGACTGCGGACACGAAGCATGGAGAAGCAACACCACCGCAAGAAGGCAGGTCCATACTGCCAAAGAAATCAGCCCGTGCATGACTGCTCGAGATCAGCATATCTCCTTGCCGACCTTCACTCCGGGCCAACGCTAGGTCACGCCCTGCGTATCGAGCGCGTCTCCACGAGGTATGGCCGGAATGCATCCAGAAACCGACGGGGCAACATTCCATGCAAATGGGTTCCGTCGGGGTCATACGTTTCATGGGCAATCGTTCCACGTTCACGGAACAGGTGGATCAGGTCGCCGGCGGCGTATGGAAGCCGAACAGTCACCGGAATCGAGTCGGCCTGCCCATCGAGAATTATCTCGACGCGGGAAAGCATGGCGGTCACGCCTTCCCCGGTCGCGGCCGCAATTGGCACCGGGTTGGGAAAACTGTCCATCCCAAGAGCCTCGATTTCCTCGGTCGATAAGCGGTCGACCTTGTTGAATGCGGTCACCATCGGCTTCGCACCAATGTGGAGCTCGTCAAGGGTCCGACCCACCGACTCAATCTGCGCAGACATCGCTGCACTGCAGGAGTCCACAACGTGGATGAGCAGATCCGCCTGATCAATTTCCTCAAGGGTCGCCCGAAATGCCGCCACGAGCGACGTTGGCAACCTCTGGATGAATCCGACCGTGTCTGTGAGCAGGACCTGTTGCCCGCGCGGAAGCGACACCCTCCTGGTGGTCGGGTCAAGCGTCGCGAACAACTTGTCCTCAACAAGTACATCCGCTCCCGTGAGCTGCCGCAGAAGGGTGCTCTTTCCTGCATTCGTGTAGCCGACCAAGGCCACCACCGGGATTCCGTCCTGCTTGCGCCTCTCGCGATAACGATGCCGGTGGTCGCTGACACCGACAATCCGCTCCTTGAGCATCGCAATGCGTTCACGGATTGCGCGTCGGTCGACTTCCAACTGGGTCTCACCGGGACCGCGCGTTGCAATTCGTCCTCCTCCACCGCCGCCGGACGACGCCCCTCCAAGTCTGGAGAACCGTACCCACAGCTCGGACAAGCGTGGAAGCAGGTACTGCAACTGTGCGAGTTCTACCTGAAGCTGACCTTCACGGGTTCTGGCGCGCTGCGCAAAAATATCGAGGATCAGCGCTGTCCGATCAACAATCTTGCACCCGACGCCCTTTTCAAGGTTGCGTTGCTGTGTAGGCGAGAGTTCATCATCGAAGATGACGAGATCCGCGCCCTCCTCACGGACGACGTCGCGAAGTTCCTCGATCTTCCCCTTGCCGAAAAAAGTCCCGGGTTCCGGATGGTCCAGGCGTTGCGTGACCATGCCAACGACAACGGCACCTGCCGTCACGGTCAGGCGATTGAGTTCCGCCAAGCTTTCATGCAAAGGCAATGTGATCGAACGTCCGTACCGTGCCGCCGTCGTGTGCCGGGAGATGTCGACAGCCGCCAACACGGCACGTTCAGGGCCTGCCTGCGTCGATCCGTCATCGCGTTCGCCTGCAGCATCCTCGGCGAGGCCTGCACCCCAACTTGCACGTCGACCTAGCCGTCGCTCTACCACGATCGTTGGTGCCCCTTCTTTCACGCTGACGATTGCAGCGTTCGACAATCCTCGCACGCTGTCAGTGACCACATACGCTCACCGCCTGGGCAGCAAGAGGCTCCATTCGCCTGTGAATGTCTTCTCCGTCGGCCCGGTCAGGTGAACCGGGTGTGCGGTATCAGACGCCGAACCCGCCCATGTCGCTTCCAGATTGCCTCCGGGTAGCTCAAGAACTGCGGTCTCGCTCACCAAACCGTGTAGACGCGCTGCAACCATCACTGCGCAAGCGCCAGTTCCGCATGCCAGCGTTACCCCTGCGCCACGTTCCCACACCCGAACCCGGAGCTTGGTCTTCGACACGACTTCGCAGAATTCGATGTTTGCCCGGCGTGGAAAGACCTGGTGCACTTCTAATAGTGGCCCGATCTCCTCAAGAGGCACCTTGGACACGTCCTGAACAAAGACCACCGCGTGCGGGTTTCCCATGGAGACCGCTGTCGCCTCAAGCGTACTCGCATCCCAGCCCGGTAGGCGAAGGGTTACCCAGCCGGAGGTGCCTTGGAAGTCGGTGCGGACCGGGATGTCTGACCAGTGAAGGATCGGATATCCCATGTCGACACTTACCGCGCCACCATCGGCGACGGTTACACCAAGGAGCCCGGCACCGGTTCCAATCCTGGTAAATCCAAGCCCAATCTCTCCACGACCCCAAAGCCAGCGTGCGAAGCAACGGAGGCCGTTTCCGCACATTTCGGCCTCACTGCCGTCGGGATTGAACATCCTCATTGCGACCGCAACACCCTCCCCAGCTACGGCAATGAGAAGCCCATCTGCACCAACGCCGAAATGGCGATCACACACCTGTCGCGCAAAGCCACCGAGGTCAAGGCGACCGAGGCCACCGGTTTCCCCGCGGTCGTCAACAATCACGAAGTCATTGCCCGCACCGTGCCACTTCTCAAAGGCGATCAATGTGCGCCACCCTTAGTTTTGTTGGGGCTGACCATCTGCCAAGTGTGCCACGACCTCGCGGGGGTCGAGATCTCGCGGGTCGAACCACCTGATGCGCGGGTCAGGACGGAACCAAGACTGCTGGCGTCGCGCATACTGGCGGGTCACTGACTGGTAACGGCGAATCGCCTCGTCCAAGTTCGTCGCACCGTCGATAAGTTCGACCATCTCGCGGTACGCAAGCCCACGCATCGGAGGCAAACTCCGAGAATATCCCCGGGCAAGCAACCCAGAGACTTCATCACGCAAACCAGCCCCAACCTGACTGGACGCCCGATTGTCGATGGTGACGTCAAGAACGTCACGAGGCAAGTCCAACCCCGCCCATGTCACCTCAAACGGCGGGGAAGATCGCTGTTGCCACGCCGAGAATGGTCTGCCAGTCGCCTGCGTCACCTCGATCGCACGAATGACCCGGCGCACATTCCGGCCTTCAATTCGATTGGCACTTACCGGGTCAATTGACTGGAGTTCCGCATGAAGCGCCTTCCACCCCTCTCTGTGCGCCCGCTCCTCAAGGACACTTCTCAAGCCCTCATCAGGCGGCACTGGAGGAATCTCCAGACCATCACAGAGGGCACGGAAATACAGTCCGGTCCCACCCACGACAACCGGTTGGCGCCCGCGTGCCCAGATGCGCTCAATCGCGGCTCTCGCCTGGGCAACCCAATCGACAACCGTGAACGATTCGTCTGGGTCGGCGATGTCTATGAGGTGATGCGCGACACTCGCCCGTTCGGTCACACTCGGCTTCGCAGTGCCAATGTCCATCCACCTGTAAACCATCCGCGAGTCCGCCGAAACAACCTCGATAGGCGCCTCGTTCGCCATCGAGATTGACAAGGCAGTCTTGCCAGTCGCCGTCGGCCCCACCACGCACCAGACCCGACGGACACACGCAGGTGGATCGTTGACATTGCCTCCGTCTGGACCTACCGCAGACGGATCGAGCTGAACATGTTCCTGCAAACTGTCGGGATCCACGGTAAGTAGGGTAGCTATCAGCACCGAAGTCCGAGGATCATCGACGCAGCCTGTCTCCGCTCGGTGATGTGCCTTCCCCGAACAAGACGAATCAACCCGTTGGATGGAGACAGAAGCCGCACCAAATGCACGCCTATCCAATTGCTCCCGAGTGGGGGCGGTCCGACTTCGCCTCGTCAGGGCGGAGCGCACCCCTCAGCGTTTCAATCGCCCGTGCTGCCCTTACGAATGGATCGTCGGCCTCAGGAACCAGGTCTGCCCGTTGGACGGGACCGAGAACCTCATGTGGCTGAGCCGGGGATCCCTGAAGAGCTGCCACGTCGACCGTGCTTGTTCCGGGATCAACTGCAGAGCGTTCGGCGAGCGATGCATCATCCTCAGGCGGGACTTGCAGAAGCATGGCAAGCACCTGCAGGTCGGACGCGAGTTCAGCAACGCGACCCGCCAGCCTGGCGACCATGGCTGCGCGCATCTGGACGGACGGCTCTCCGGGCATCAGAAATCCAAACGTGATTCCGTGCGCCCCGGTGCGACCCACTTTCCCTTGGTCAGGCGAACGATACGACCAGGCACTCGCGGACCTCCACTGTTGATAAGCCGACCAGCCGAGGATCAACTCCGGACCTCTCCAAGTTACCCTCTAATCATGACGAATTCCGGCGACCGAAATGCCCGCAACGACCACGGCCCGGCCCTTCGTGCATACCTCCATGACCTGGCATCTTCCGCTCCCGTTCCGGGGGGTGGCAGTGCCGCCGCAATCAGTGCGGCCCATGCCGCCGCCCTGGTCGCGATGGTCGGCCGCCTGACCGTGGGCCGAGACGCGTTTTCGGAGTTCGAGAACGAGACCGCCCCGGCCCTTGCAGAAGCGGACGATCTTGTCGGCGCACTACATTCGCAAATCACAGCGGACGAAGCGGCTTTCGACGCGGTGATGGGTGCATACCGGCAGCCACGAGACACCCCCGAGGCGCGACGATTACGGCGGCAAGCAATAGGCGAGGCATCCCGTCTGGCGACCATTCCACCGATGGAAGTTGCACGCCGTGCGCGAAGGGTGGTTGATCTGGCGGTTGTGATGGCTCGGTATGGAAACCCGATGGTCATCTCGGATGCTGCCGTCGCGGCATGGTCGGCCGTCGCAGCAATCCGTGCCAGCATCATGAATGTCCGGGTCAATCTCGGTGCCACGAACGACCCACACTACTCAAGTGCGTGCGAATCAGAGATCGCCAACCTGCTTTCAAACGCCGACCAGCTCGCGTCCGACATAGATGCACTCGTCCTGTCACGCATCGGATACGCGGCCGCCACGGCGTAGTCAGCGTCCAACCACCTGCACTGGCACTGGATGCCTTTGCCGGGTACCGATTGCTCACAGGTTCTGGAGCCACAAATGGGTCGAATCCGCCAACTCGATGCCGACGTCATTGCCCGCATCGCCGCCGGTGAAGTTGTGGAACGTCCGGCATCGGTAGTGAAAGAACTAGCCGAAAACTCGATCGACGCGGGCGCGCGGAATATCACCATCGAAATTAACAACGGCGGTTTCGGACTGATCCGCGTCCGCGATGACGGCGTCGGGATCGCGCCTGATGACCTCCCCCTGGCCCTTGCTAGGCACGCAACCAGCAAACTCGATGACGCCGATGATCTCTACGCCGTACGGACTCTTGGGTTCCGAGGTGAAGCGCTCTCTAGCATCGGGGCAGTCGCGCAGGTTGAAATCCTGAGCCGGACCCCAGACAGGCATGGCGGGTGGGTGCACCGGGTCGAAGGGGGCGCCACGATCCATGATGGCGCATCGGGGTCACCACCAGGAACAACCGTGTCCGTGGCAAACCTGTTCTTCAACACCCCGGCCAGACTGGCGTTCCAAAGGAGCCACGGAGCCGAGGCACGCGCCATCTCCCAGATTGTCACCCAACTTGCTCTGGCCGCACCGTCTATCCGGTGGCAACTGGTCATCGATGGGCACCAGTCAATCTCCACCACTGGTGACGGGTCCCTGCTTGAAGCCGCCATTGCCGTCTATGGCGCTGTCGTCGCACCGCACTTGTTGACACTCCCGCTAATTGACGAGACCGCGGTTCGTGTCACCGGTATCTGCACTTCTCCCGTTGTCCACCGAAACACCAGGACTTACACCACCTTTGTGGTGAATGGTCGGGTCGTACGAAGCCAGGCGCTTACCCACGCGGTTGAAGAGGCGTACCACGCGTTGCTTCCAACGGGTCGGCACCCGCTCGCTTCGGTGCGGATTGACATCCCTCCGGCAGAAGTCGATGTAAACATCCATCCAACGAAACTCGAGATTCGCCTGCAACGGGAACGTCTCGTCTATGCCCGCGTCCGCGATGCTGTCCGTCAGGCAGTAAGCACGTTCACACCGTCCCCGGTCATCCAGCCCACGGCACCTTCATGGCCACCGTATTCATCCACCCACCCCCCGACGCCCCCCACCACCGGTACGTGGGGGCTCCGCCCGACGCCCCTCCTCGACGATTCCCGATCTGATCAGGGAAATGAACCGATCGGACTTCGCAATGGATCCTCCCTCGGCAGCGAGACGTCGCCGCGAGAGAAAACAGGAAGTGCGTGGAGCGAGGTTCTCGCTGCGTCACACGATGATGGTGTCTTGCCCTTCGATCCCGGAGCCAGCGCTGGCTCCACGTCGGCACCAAAGCCACCGCCTCCGGCTATGCGACTAGCCTCAGACCCAGCGACCTGGAGACCACTCGGTCAGGTTGGTCTGACCTATATCGTCGTCGAATCTCCCGATGGGATGTACCTCATCGACCAGCACAGTGCCCATGAGCGCATCGTCTATGAGCAACTGAAGCGAGCCCCTACTCCCGCAGAAGTACTTGTCCAGCCACTCCTGAACCCTGACCCGATCGAATTGACTGCAAGCCAGTCGACGTGGCTGCGAACAAACGGCGAAGTCCTGAAATCGTTCGGGTACGAGCTTGAACCGTTCGGAACAGGAACCGGGACCGAGACGTGGCTCTTGCGAGCCGTTCCTCAGTCGGTCGCGAGCCGCGGACGCGCACGGGCCCTTGCGGACCTTCTTGATGCCCTCATCGACCGTGAATACGGAGACGGACCAATTGAAGACCAGACCCGATGGGCGGTCGCGTGCCATAGCGCCGTGCGGGCGGGCGACCCCCTGACCATGACGGAGATGGCTTCCCTGATGGAACAACTCTCGCGCTGTGACTTGCGTCAGACCTGCCCAC
>Ga0214923_10003298_pt1 | contig 20337 bp, 16 predicted proteins | sample LL1510_MetaG_FD_177993 | JGI IMG/M metagenome (GOLD analysis project Ga0214923, IMG submission 177993) | Freshwater microbial communities from Lake Lanier, Atlanta, Georgia, United States - LL-1510 | ecosystem: Environmental > Aquatic > Freshwater > Lake | place: USA: Georgia | collected...
TGAATAGCTGCTTTCATCCATTGCACGTTAGTGCAAGGGTTCAGCGCAGCTAACCCTCCCCTCCGACTCCACTCTGATGAAAGCAGCACCCTTGGGTAGCTGCTTTTTTTTGTTTCGAACAAAGCGTGCTTTCGTGAGAAAAAGAAAAAAAAGGAGCGCATGAACGCAGTGAATAGCTGCTTTCATCCATTGCACGTTAGTGCAAGGGTTCAGCGCAGCTAACCCTCCCCTCCGACTCCACCTCCGCCCTGCGAAGTTTGTTAAAACGAAGCAGGGCTTTATTATTCCAATCAGGTTCTACACTCGCCAAACAATCTATTAAACAGCAGGGCTACGGCGGACTCGGTCCACTACTCTACATGTTCTTCTTTTGAGGATTCGTTCTTCAAAGCGTAGTCAAAATTAGGCTAACACGTCCACTTAAATTCGTTAAAAGTTAATTTCCCCTGACAACTCAGGTCATAGGCTTGTGGTTTTGCGTGGTTTTTTGGTTCTTTGTATACTAAGACCAATATTAAATGGGCAAATTCTTAAATCCAAAAGATCTCAAGGCTAATCTTTACCGAATCTTTAAAGAAGCGGAGAAGGAAATTATTATCATCTCTCCATTCATTCAACTTTCTGATGAACTTAGGACTCTACTTCGACCAAAACAGAAAATCAAAGACTTCCAAATCACGATTTTGTATGGTAAAAATGAGCGAGACCCCAGTAAAAGCCTTAACCCAACTGATTATCGATTTTTCAGTGAATTCAAGAACCATGAAATTCTCTACAATCCGAATCTTCACGCTAAGTACTACGCCAATGAATCGGAGTCTATCATCACCTCATTAAATTTACATCACTTTTCATTACAAAACAACATTGAGGTTGGCACGCTACTTAAAAAACCCGTTATTTCTCTGACTAGTTTAATTACTGGCACTGAAGATGCCGATGCTTTCAACTATTTCAACAAGGTGTTGGATCAAAGCGAAGCTGTTCACGTAACGGAAATAGATTCAAGAGGCAGATCAAGTTCTGTTATCGCAGACAACGCAAAACACTACTTCAAAGGAAATCCTTCAATTGGATATTGCATTCGTACCGGCGAAAAAATTCCTTTCAACCCTGAAAAACCATTTTCAGCCAAAGCGTTTGCCGAATGGTCGAAATTTAAAAACCCACACTACAAAGAAAATTACTGCCACCAATCCGGCGTGAAGTCTTACGGGAAGACCTCCTTTGCGAAACCGGTAATGGAGGGGAAATGAATAACATTTTGGAAATCATTTAGTCCAGATGCCTTAAATAATGAATTTTCATATAACTAACCTTGAATTTTCAAATTGCACATTATTTATGTTGCTATCTTTAAACTTTTAAGACCTTAGAATAATTATTTCAATGAACGTTGCCCAAATAGAGAATCATCTCAAATTACTCGTATATACATTAGACAAAGAAACCTTTATCTATAATTTGCTTGAATCTTATTATTTGCCGAAAGCATCCATTTCACGTTTGCAGAAGGGTAACCTGAATTTAAGTAAAGTACCAGGCGAAGTCTCTTGGAAAAAGAAACTCTTTTTTAAAGAGGAATTAAACAAAGACCTACACCTTACCATTTCAGCACTTAAAAATGAAATCAAACACAACCAACGGTTTATAATTGTAACTGATTATGAAACGTTGTTGGCTGTCGATACCGTTACCCAAGACCAGCTGGATATACCAATAAAAGAACTTCCTAAATATTACGATTTCTTCCTGCCTTGGGCGGGTATGGAAAAAGCAACGCATGCCGCTGAAAATCCTGCTGATGTAAAAGCAGCAGAGAAAATGGCGAAGTTGTTTGATGAAATTAAAAAAGATAATCCCGATACTTCAGCAGAGTTTAACCACAACTTGAATATCTTCTTTTCTCGTTTGTTATTTTGCTACTTTGCAGAGGACACCAATATATTTGAAGACAATCAATTTTCTCATGCGATTGAATCTCATACTCGTGGAGATGGATCTGATTTAGATGCCTATTTGAATCGCTTATTTTGGGTGTTGAATACACCAGTTGATAAACGTGGTGACATTCCCCATTATTTAAATGCCTTTCCTTATGTGAATGGTGGTTTATTCAAGGAAGAAATTCCTTGCCCTAAATTCACTTCTAAATCAAGACAATTACTCATTGACTCTGGAGATAGCAACGATTGGTCAGCAATCAACCCTGATATTTTTGGTTCCATGTTTCAGGCGGTTATTTCCCCAGAACACAGAGGTGGTTTAGGAGCCCACTATACATCGGTTCCAAACATTATGAAAGTCATAGAGCCATTATTCTTAAATGACTTGAAAGAGGAGTTTGAAAATGCAAGTGGCAACGAGAAAAAGTTAAAGGAATTACTACATCGTATTTCTAAAATCAAACTATTTGACCCTGCATGTGGTAGTGGGAATTTCTTGATTATTGCTTACAAGGAATTGCGCCGATTGGAAATGCAAATTCTAAAAGAATTAGGTGGTTTAGCTTTCTCAGGAATACATCTCAATAACTTTTACGGAATTGAATTAGATGACTTTGCCCACGAAATTGCGAAACTTTCTTTGTGGTTAGCAGAACACCAAATGAATGTGGAGTTCTTCAATGAATTTGGACGGACCAACCCAACTTTACCTTTACAAGAAGCTGGACAAATTGTGTGTGGAAATGCCTGCCGTTTAGATTGGGAAAAAGTATGTCCGAAAAATGAAGATGATGAGATTTATATTATGGGTAATCCACCATATTTAGGTACTAAAATGCAGTCACTTGACCAAAAGACTGATATGTCAATAGTGTTTTCAGGATATGAAAATTATAAAAAGTTAGATTTAATTGCAGCATGGTTCCTATGTGGTGCAAAGTATATAAATAATGGTAATGGTCATTTGGCATTTGTAAGCACCAGCTCTATATGTCAAGGTGAAATGGTTGAACTTATTTGGCCAAGCATTATTGAATTAGGTATCGAAATAAATTTTGCATATACCCCATTTAAATGGACAAACAATGCGAAGTCTGCTGCAGGGGTTACAGTTGTTATTATTGGATTGGGAAAGAAAAATAGCAAGGATAAGTTTTTATTTATTGACGATCTGCGTAAACGAGTAGATTCAATTAATCCATACTTAAGTGATGGTAATTCTGTAATTATTTCAAAAAGATTAAATCCAATTTCAAATTTTCCAAGCATGTTAAAAGGGAGTATTGCCTATGATGATGGAAATTTGCTTTTAAATGAATACGAAAAAAATCAGTTTCAAGAAGCCTATCCAAATTATGACAAGTTTATAAAAAAAATTACTGGTTCTGATGAGTTTATTAATAATATCAATAAATATTGTCTATGGATAGGTGAATTAGACCTTACTGAGTTAAATCAAAATAATTTTATAAGGGAAAGACTTGATAAAATCTCAGAATTTAGAAAGAAAAGTCCTAATAAAGGTATTAGTAGTTTTTATAATCAACCTCATAAATTTGTTTATATCACTTATTGTGAGTCAAATTCATTAATTATTCCAAGTGTCTCTTCAGAAAAAAGGGTTTATATTCCAATTGGGTTTTTAGATTCAAATTGTATAGTCACGAACGCAGCTTATGTGATTTATGATCCTGAGCCATACCTTCTTTCAATTCTTTCTTCAAAAATACACAATATATGGGTTAAAATCGTTGGAGGCAGACTTGATAGTCGTATTAGGTATAGTTCGAATCTTTGTTATAATACTTTTCCATTTCCAACAATTTCAAATCAATACAAAGAAGAACTTACTCAATGTACTTTTCGCATTTTAGAAGAAAGGGAAAAACACCCCGAAAAAACATTAGCTCAACTATATGACCCTGATAAAATGCCTGAGGGCTTGAAAGAAGCACACCGTTTAAATGATGCAGCAGTAGAGCGATGTTATAGAAGTACTCCTTTCAACAGTGATGAGGAACGCTTGGAGTACCTCTTCAAATTGTATGAAAAAATGATCCAAGAAGAAAAGGAAAAAGGAACTTTGTTTGAAGCAGAAAAAAAGACACGTAAAAAGAAATAAAGAATATGCCAGATATAGTACACGTAGAATATAAACAAACAGGGCAAAGTAAGAGTACCAATCAATATGGTATGCGTGAAATGCAAGAAAAAGCATTTGAAGCACGTGATGCTCAATACTTATTATTAAAAGCACCACCAGCATCAGGGAAATCAAGAGCCTTGATGTTTTTGGCGTTAGATAAATTGAGTAATCAAGGTATCAAGAAAATAATTGTGGCTGTTCCTGAACGTTCCATTGGTAGTTCCTTTGCTAAAACAGATTTGAAGAAATTTGGATTTTTTGCCAACTGGGAGCCCAACGACAACTATAATCTATGTACCCCTGGCAGTGATGGTAGTAGTAGTAAAGTGCAAGCCTTTCATAACTTCATGAAAGATCCATCCGAACAAATATTAATCTGTACCCATGCAACATTACGTTTTGCTTGTGAGGGTTTGGAAGAAACTGCGTTTAATGATTGCTTGTTGGCGATAGATGAATTTCACCACGTTTCAGCAGATGTGAACAACCGCTTGGGAGATATTATCCGAAACATCATGCAGAAATCAACTGCGCATTTGATAGCCATGACAGGTTCTTATTTTAGAGGTGATAGCGTTCCAGTATTACACCCTGATGATGAAGCGAAATTTACCAAAGTAACCTACAATTATTACCAACAATTAAATGGCTATGACTATTTGAAATCGTTGGGTATCGGTTATCATTTTTACCAAGGAAAATACACTGATTCCATAATGGAAGTGTTGGATCTTAACAAAAAGACCATTCTTCATATTCCAAATGTAAACTCAGGTGAATCTACAAAAGACAAACACAACGAAGTAGATTACATTCTTGACCAAATAGGTACGATAGAAAAGCAAGACCATGAAACGGGAGTGATTTACGTCAAAAAACATTCGGACGGTAAAGTCATAAAAGTTGCAGATTTAGTTGAAGATACCCCAAGAGATAGGGATAGAATTGTCAACTACCTGAGAGAGATTAAATCGGTTGATGATATGGATTTGATTATCGCTTTAGGGATGGCAAAGGAAGGCTTTGACTGGACTTATTGTGAGCACGCTTTAACAGTTGGCTACAGAGGTTCATTAACTGAAATCATTCAAATCATTGGTCGTGCTACAAGAGATAGTTCAAATAAAGTACACGCACAATTTACCAACTTAATTGCTCAACCTGATGCGCATGATGATGAAGTGAAATTGTCCGTAAACAATATGCTGAAAGCCATTACAGCTTCTTTATTGATGGAACAAGTATTAGCACCCAATTGGAAGTTCAAAACTAAACTTTCAGATGATGATGTTGCACAACCAGGTGAAATCAAAATCAGAGGGTTAAAAGAGCCAAGTTCAAAACGTGTAAAAGAGATTTTAGAATCAGATTTGAACGACTTAAAGGCAACTATTTTACAGGATGACCAAATGTTGAAGGCAATGCCAGGAAACGTGGACCCAGAAGTGATTAATAAAGTACTCATTCCAAAAATCATTCGTACCAAATACCCTGACCTTACCGCTGAAGAAGTAGAAGAAGTGCGTCAAAATGTGGTGGTGGATTCCGTAATTAAAAACGGAGAAATTAAAGAAGTAGAAGACAAGCGTTTTATCCGTATGGCTGGTAGATTTGTGAATATAGATGACATTCACATTGATTTAATAGATAGAGTCAACCCGTTCCAAAAAGCCTTTGAAATCTTATCCAAATCAGTTACCACCAAAGTATTAAAAATCATTCAAGAAACTATTGAAGCAACACGTATCAAAATGGATTTTGAAGAAGCGAAAATACTTTGGCCAAAAGTGCAAGAGTTCCTTCAAACATTCAAACGTGAGCCGAACATTGATTCAAATGACCCACTTGAAAAGAGAATGGCTGAATGTGTGATTTATTTAAAAGAAGAAAAACGTAAAAGATTAGCACAAAAAACTGATGGAGGACAAGGATAAAATATTGGATGACATATTCAGCAATGATCCATTTGGTTTGCTCAATGTAAAACCAAAAACATCGAATGTTAAATCTGCTGATGAGCGTTTGAGTGCTTCCTTTGAGGAAATCAATGATTTTATTGCAAAAAATGATAGAGAGCCACAACCGAATCCTTCAAATATATCAGAGTACCAGTTGTATTCAAGATTAAAAAGTTTGCGTGAGGATGAAAATAAAATGCTTGCGTTAGAGTCACAGGACAAATACAGTTTACTGAATATAGAGAAGAAAGAAATCAATTCCATAGATGATATTATCAATGATGATTTATTAGGCATTTTTGATGACGGAGAAGCACAGAGTTTATTTGAGTTTAAACACACGCCAAGAGAAATAGCAAGAGCAGAGGCAGATTTTGTGGCACGTCGCAAACCTTGCAAGAACTTCAAAGATTACGAAGAAATGTTCAAATCTGTTCAAGCAGATTTAGCAAGTGGGAAGCGTAAATTAGTTGATTTCAAACAAGGAAACATAAGAGAGGGTGCTTACTACATTCATCGTGGTATTCTATTTCTATTAGAGAAAATTGAAATTTCTAAAACTGAACATTATCGTGAGGATGGAACAAGAGTTAGAACTGATGGTCGAACCAGATGCATTTTTGAAAATGGAACAGAATCAAACATGCTAATGCGTTCTGTAGAGAAGATTTTATATGCTAATGGGAAAGTGGTTACTGAAAATGCCGATGATGTTACTGAGGAATTTTATGAGCGTTTCACAAATATTACGGATGAAGATAAAGAAGCAGGATATATCTATGTGTTGAGTTCAAAATCAACAGATCCAAAAATCACCGAAATAAAGAATTTATTTAAGATTGGCTACTCAACAACTCCTGTTGAATCACGTATTAAAAATGCAGAAAAAGAACCAACCTATTTAATGGCACCAGTTCACATTGAAGCAGAATACAAAACCTTTAATATGAACACCCAAAAGTTTGAGCAGCTACTTCACAATTTCTTTGGAGCATCCTGTTTAAACATTGACATTTTTGATGAAAAAGGTCGTCGTCATATGCCACAAGAATGGTTTGTAGTTCCAATAGAGGTTATTGATACTGCGATTAGTTTATTGGATAGCGGAAAGATTATTAACTTTAAATACGACACTGAAAATCAAATTATAACAACACGCTAATGAACGACCAATTTTACATTTACTCAAAACGAATCGAAGATTTCGATAAAATTCTTCAAGAAATTTCGGCACATTATTCCGAAGAATTTTACAGGAATAAAGATCAAATGACACTTTTTGAAATCGAGGAACGGGATAAAATCCACTATTTCAACCGGGAAATTGAACTGAAATCCCAACGCTTTACCGAGTTAATAGATCTTCGAAATAAATTGATCGGGATGCATCAAGAATTTCAATTGATGCAAGTAAAACTTAAAGCGAATCAAACCATATTAAAAACGATTCCCCGGGTTGATATGAAGCATGAGGCAGAAAATCCATTTGTTCACATTCTCAAAGAAGAAATAAGAGACATAGAAATTTCATTAGAAAAATTCAAAAAGCCTATTATGGTTGTTTATGTTTCAGGAGGAGGATTTTGTTTAGTTCATCTCAAATCCCCTATTGACCGGCAAAAAATCATTTCTCATATAATGGAATATATCACTGAATGGAATAACGAGGACCTGATTGAAGACTATCAAGCATATTTCAACCAGGACAGCTTAGATGAGTTAGGGCATCACAACATCGATATTGAAGAGGCGGTGAAAGAACATAATGAAAAGAAAAGGATTGAAATGAATAAAGATTAACTGCATCTCAAAATTATAACACCCCATATACTTGAAATAATAACAAGATAATATCCAAATTAATAATAAATACCTAATCTCAATGAAACGATACATAGAAGTAATTTTCGATAACAGCTATAGCATGATGACCATGGTTGCGAATAAACAAAAGCATGAGCATGCCAAGCAAATCTTTAAAGATGTCGTATTACCCTTTTTAGATTTTAATTCCGATGATGTTGCATTCCGATTACTAAGAAATGGTTGCGAAGGATTTTCAAAAGCCGTTAAGATGGCTGATTCCAAAGAACTTAGTCAAAACGTTTACGGCGTTGTTAACTATAATAACAATACCCCTTTATTCCACACCATAAGGGATTCCATTGATACTTGTCAGCAAAATTCAGGCTCGTATGACAAAATGTTGATTTTTGCACTAACCGACGGAGAGGATAATTGCATTGACTATATGGAGGAGGTATTTGATGAATTAGAATTAAAAAAACTTGGAATTGAGTTGGATATGCTTTTGGTTCAATTCGCAGTAGATAGTGAAATACAAACCAATAATTTAAATGGATTCTCACAATTCATAGGAGCACAAACTATTCAGGTAAATGGAAATCAGTTAGTTGATTATAAGTTAGCTAAATCTCGATTAAACAAAGCCCTTTCAAAGTCAGTCTTAAATAATTCTTACCTACTACCACATTGTTTCGATACCTCATTGAAGGGGAAAAACTACACTTGGAATGAACTTGAATTACAAGGATATTTGAGATATTGGGCTGGAGTGCTTTTTCGGGAAGGCTTAATCCAATGGGATCCAACAGCACATAATTCTCTTAACGAAGCTGAATTTAGAGAATTGAAATTTCTTTGTGCCCTTAGATTCAAATCTGGTTTTCCTGCTGAATTAATGAAACGAATGTTTTTGCAACTATCGTCTCCATACTATTATTGCTTGGATGAAATGTATTGGGATTTTGCTGATGCAAAATGGAAATTTTTTCCAACAATCCCCAAAGTTGAACCGATTATCAATCCAGACCGTTATAAGGAAATAGACGATAATCCCTTATCAATTCAAAATAATAAGTTTTCCTCAAATATTGCTTCACGGAACAATTACAGAGATCATTTTGAAAAATACGGGGAAGGTAATTGCTATGAAGTAATAAGACATAATGAAGACAAGCTGACTTTTTCACTTGAGCCCACAGATATTTCAAAAAACATGAAAACGCTTATGGAAGGTGATAGAATTACCTTCATAAAAAAACGACATCCTGGAAGACCTAGGAAAACCCAATATTAATAAAAACAAAAATTCATAAATCCAATGGAACCAATTGAACTTATTAACAAGATTTCGAATAGTAACTTGATTTTTGCAAAAAGCCGCGTTCTAAATGAGGTTATTGAAAGTTTACTCGGAGGCACAACCGATATTACCGACTATACCTATGTGTTTAAGGAAATAGAAGGTCTATTGGATGAAGGTGATCTTAGCGCTAAACTGCAAGAAACCGTTTATAATCTATTTTGTGACGAAGACTTTAGAAAGACAGATTCGTCCGAAATTGATTCATTATGTGAAGAAATTCTTTCAATCGACCGTGCATATGAAGCATATTACGATTCGGCCGAATCTTACTTTGACGAGCCAGTGGCTAATCTTTTTACGGATCTACACGAACTTAATAGCGAACAACTTTGTGAAATGATTAACTCTTGGATAAAGCATAAAGAAGAAAAGGAGCAGTCTTATTTTGAGGGTTTAATAGAAGAAATCCGTAAATACCAAAAGGATAAAAACTCATTAATTGATAAATTAGAGAAACATATTGAACCCCTTCGGACATTAGCAGAACAACTACTCGAGGTCGATGATGAAGAGATCAACTATTGGGCGGGGAACCTTGAAGCGATTGTTTATGCCGAAATCGACTATCCCAGTGTTCGAAATCTAAGTGCTATTCAAGATAATTTTATGAGAGAATTAAGCGAAATATTAACCCCGCGTGAATTGATTCATTTGGAAAAATTTTTTGAAAGTATTAAGCACTTGCTGTATTAGTATAATTTCTTATTTTTGATTCTATATCCCTGCTGCCTCATGATAAACTGGACTGACTTTCTCTCTGCCGAAAAAAGATTAATTTTACAACAGCCAAAAAACGAGAACGAACCTACCTATGTTGGTATCGATTTTGGTACTTCTACAACCGTTGTAAGCATTGCTTATTTAGATGATTCCAATAATCTGATTGTTGATCGACTTGATCTCAAACAAAAAAAAGTTAATGGCGCAAGTATTACAGATTACAGAGTTAACTCAGCCGTTGCATTTTTCAATAATAAGATTTGGGTAGGAGCTGGTGCGAAAGAAGTTAGAGCCAAACTCAAACGAAACATTACTTATTGGGATTCTTTCAAGATGCAACTTGGAAACAATGTTGGTGCAACATATCCAAAAAGTGAATTCGAACACTTTAAAAATGCAACGGATGTTACAACGCTTTTCTTTAAAGCCCTGAAAAGCTACATTGATTCGTACGTAACTGATAAGGGATTAAATAAAAACATCAAATATGCAGTAACAATTCCGGCTTCCTTTGAATCTCACCATAGAAGAGATTTAGTGCAATGCTTAAATGATGCAAACATTAAAATGGATGAAAATGCCTTAATTGATGAGCCCAATGCCGCGTTTTTGAGTTATACATTATTTCCCAATGAGAATAGTAATCAGCTTTTCATTTCTAAAGACTTTAATCCGAATGTCTTAGTCTTTGATTTTGGAGCTGGAACCTGCGACATTTCAATAATTGAAATTGGAGAAAACACCAAAGGACTTTATACAAAGAACATTTCATTGTCACAATTTGCTGAAATTGGTGGCGATAATTTCGACAAACTTATTGTAGAAAAAATTCTCTTACCGCAATTATTTTCGCAATCGAACATTAAAAAAGAAGACTTAAGAAAAAAAGAAATAGAATTTGAAATTCTACCTCACCTCAAAGAGCTCGGTGAACGGTTAAAAATCCAGGTATCGGAGAGAATTTCTGTTTACCACGAAATAATTGATTTGCCCGAAAATGAATTAATTAATCAAACGTTCCATATCGCAACTATCAAAAGAATTGACTCTCGAAAAGGAGAATTAATCATCGAAAATCCTACGATTAATCTTAAGCAATTTATTGAAATATCAGAGTTTTTTCAATTTAGCACTGATTTTAAAGACCTCAACCTTCAAGTAAACCCCGTTTTTTCTGCTATGGAAAAAGCAAAACTAACCAAAAACGATATTGATTTCGTGTTGTTTATTGGTGGCAGCACAAAAAATTTTATTATTAGAAATCAAGTGAAAAATGCATTTGAAAAGGCAACTCCGCTAGAACCTAATGACCCCCAATGTCAAGTTTCGATGGGTGCTGCTATTCATTGTCTCCTACTCAATAAATTCAATACACACGTAATACGACCGATAACCAATCAAAGTATTTACACCAAAATTTCTGTTTCAAACAAAGAGCATACTGTTACCCTAGTTTCTGCTGGTGAGCCTGTTCCATTTCCAACGAAAGAATTCAGTGATTTTAAACCAAACCGTAACGGTCAGAAAGAAATTGAAATCCCTTTTTTCACCGGGGCTGATGAAATCGAATTAGAAAAAATCGTAATAAAAAGTCCATCAAATAACGGTTTTAATGCGAAGGATAAAATACAATTGACCATCGATGTTAATGCGAATAAAGTTCTAATTATAAAGGCAACTGTAAATTCCATTGAAGCTAAATTGGAGATTGAAAATCCCTTTATTTCTTCTGGAAAAACAATCATTAGCAAAGCAACCAAACAAGCATTAATCGACTTCAATATAGAAAGCAGTAAAAACAACGGACGGCCATCTTTTGCTACCTATAAAAAATTAGTCGAATCTTACGAAAAAGATGGTGAATACCTTGCTGCGGCCGAACTTCTTGAAGAAGCGGTAGAACGGTATAATCGTGTAGGTGAATATAATCAGTTAAACTTGCTTTTTGAAAATGCTGGCAATCCTAACAAATCATTAGGTTATGCAATCAAAGCCGTTGAAAACAACCCTGAAGATTCGGTGGTCCTTTTCAACCTAGCAGCTCAACTTAGATATAGCGATCCAATAAAAGCGCTTGAATTGATGCGAAAAGCTATTGCAATATCCCCTGAATCACCCACCAACAACTATTTGCTAGGCACCCTAGTTAAAGGTAAGGAACAAAAAGAATTGAAGCGAAAAGCATTTAATATTTGGCAGGCAATGCTGATAAGTAATAATATGAACAGTTGGGATTACGGTTGGTTTGCCAGTTGTGCCGCAGATTTGGGAGAACACGAGATGAAAAAAGAAATTATATCCAAAGAACAGGAGTTTTCCAATAAAGAAAATAGATTTTATGATCCCGATAAGTTAATGGGACATGTAACGAATAACGATTAATGATTGCCTTATGCCATGGTTTATAAGTAAGGAAAAATTAGATCCCGATCAGATTGCGTTTGTTGACCAAAAAACCCATCAAAAAATGTTCATTACGGGATTTGCTGGAACTGGGAAATCGGTTGTAATGATTCACAAACTTATTGAGATTTATAAGGGTAATCCGAATGCAAAATGTTGTATTATTTCCTTCACGCATGCCCTACTTGAAATGTTCAAATTAGGAATAGACGAATGCGGGAAATTAGAAAATCGAGTTACTAATAAATTGAATGAATGCGCTGCAAAAAATGGACAAATTGATTTGGTTACAAAATACGCCTTCAAGAACAATTTAAACAGCCCCAATACAATTCGATACGATTTCATTTTCGTAGATGAGGTGCAGGATCTTTGTAAATCGGATATAGAAAACATAAAACTCAGTAGTACGCGTAATGTATATTTTGGAGGAGACTCCAATCAATCCATATATACGGAGGATCCAAAAGATAAAGAACCTACTATTGGGGAAAATACCCTTCATGAATTGTTGCAATTGGATCAAAAAAAACTAGTTACACTATATCGAATTACCCCTTCAATTTTAAGGGTTGTTAAATTAGCAATGCCGGAATTGGAGAACAAATTACAAGGCACTCGCTTTGGTCACAAAAGAGACGCAGACGTCATTTTAGCAAATGCATCTGATGAATTTGACGAAGTAAAATACGTTTTTGAAAACGCGAAAATATATGCTGAGGATATTGAACTTACAGCAATTCTATTTCCTTTACACACTTGGATTAAATCTTTTATCACGCATGTTTTAAAATTAAACGATGTGGACATAACCGAAGAGATTAGTAAGATGATTCGTAGAAAAGCCTATACAGACCTAAATCAAATTTTTATGGATAACAATATTCGAATGGAATATGTTGGAAATGAACATGGTTCATTTAGAAATGCAAGAAATAAACACAATATTGTCATTATGACTTACCATAGTGCCAAAGGAATGGATTTTGACAATGTTTTTGTGCCATTCCTTAGCAGTTCAAAACATGAGAAGTTTTCATTTTTTCTACCTAAACCGTTGATGGTTGCATTTACAAGAGCAAATGTAAATTTAATTATCAGTTACTCGGGTGAGTCTATGGCTTGTGTGGATAATTTTCGTCATGCCTGCACAGAAGTAGATATTGATTCGGTACATGATACTGACTATTTTGACCTTTAACGACTTAATTTATGAATAGTTTTTGTTTGCTTTTAAATCCAGAATTTATTTCGTTATTGAATAATCTTGAAGTAATAGGAATACCGAAAACAAGATTTTTTAAAGATCCTGATGATTTACTTTCGGCATTAAGTTCAGCTCCTATCATGAGATTTGATGAAGATTATTTAGTTGTTTCGTTAAACGAAACATCTAGCGAAGATGTATCGTTACCAAATAATAATCTCAATATTTTCGATGTTACAGAATTAATTCCATTGACTGACATTGCTTTCTCAGGCTACGATAGAAAATTTTCAACCGGTATCATTTGGACCCACCCATCTAAATATCAATTTGAAGACACATTCTTAGAATTTTCCAAATTTCAGATACGAAAAGACGCAGAGAAAAACTTTAATTTTATTAACGAAGTATATCTTTTGAATGAAGTAGAAAGCCACATCAACGGAGATATCAAAAAAGAAATAATTGAAGCAAGTATTTGTAAGCGGCTTTTAAACAAGTTAGATTTAAGAATTAACGAAAATGAATTCCCACATGTGTATTGTAGTTTAATGATCTATGAGCAAGGTTCCCACTTTTCTCGTCAATACGCAATGGGATTTTTAATGCATGCTGTTGGAGTGTATATATTACATAAGGGTTATGGTTCTCATTTGACTTCAAAAATTGATCTCAACAAATCAAACTTGATAAGTGCTCTCAAAAATATTCTAAGACAAAAACCAAGTCTAGTCTTTCAACAAATATTTGAAGATCAAGAAATTCTGGATGAATTACAAAAGGCAAAAACAAAGTATACGGAGGATGAATTTGACGTATATATAGAGGAATTAAAAACAATGGGTTACTTTTTATTTTTCAGCTTTTTAATTGATGAAAAGAAAATACCGTTGAATCAACTGTTCCACAACCTGAAAGCTTTGTACAACAAGGATCATCTCAGCAAACAAGAAATTACTGCTTTTCAACTATTGTCACTTAACAAATCAACTTCGAGTCTTAAAGATGATTTTCTGAGTGAAAAACAGGATATAAAAGTTTTTAAACCAGAACCCACTGAAAAAAATAACACATTGGAATTAATTGCCAGTTATATCATTGCAAAACCCGATTACAAATCCCGTGAAATAACAACTCCTTTTAATGAAGCCCCTGCTTTTATTATTTCAGACGATCTAATAGAAAAAATCAGAAAGGAATTACATGACAATACAACACTGAAGAAGAAAAATGAGAAAAGAGAGTTTTGCAAAACAATTCTAATTCCGAAGTACAAAGAAGATTTAGAAAAGGTATTTTATTCTTTAAAAAGCGAAGAACAAATTGAGGATTTGACTAACAAAATATTAAAAAAACCAACACGAACTAAACGCCCGTAAATTTGATTACTTCCTCAAAAAGCAAAGGATAAGATTTCTTCAAATCTTCAAAATCTTTCGTTAAAATTTCTAACAATTCCGTCTCGCTTGTTGACCAATTTCTTACCAAGGGTAGTTTTCCCTTCTCTGAATTAATTAGTTTAAAAATGTGAATCATTAACATAATATCTTCCACATATCCAATAGGACCATGTTGATCTTCAGGAAACAAATCATTTGGAATTATTAAATAACCTATGCCGGCAAGAAGCTTTTGTCGTATAGAGGAATCAATCATTACGTCTCTCAACAACTTGACAGCAAGTTCATAGATTGCGGGTAATTTTTTAATTATTACGGAATGTTCGCCTTTATAATCTGATACATCAATAGATAAGTTTAACTGAAAATTTTGGTATTCCATATTCGTTTTTTACAAATATAGTTTTAATCACCATTCAAATACTCCGAGTATAAAAACAAAATCATATCGACATAACGTTGATAAAACCCAGGGTTTTCAAGTTCAATATTCATTACATCCATGGGATTATCATAAAATCCTTTTATTCTTTTAATCTTAAATGGGTCATTAATAATGGGCATCTTAAATGGGCGATAATCAGAGTTTAGATGGCTTCCAATATTACGGAAGAAATACATATGCCCAAGGGCTTCAAAATTTGGTTTATTGTGCACGGAATTGGCAGGATTAGACCATCCCTTACCGAACGTATCAAACCACAAAGCTGCCTTAAAAATACTCTCATGATCTCTATGTGACAGGTTCCAGTGGGTTGTGTTAATTGACTTTACATTCGGGTTATTTGAAAATGAATCAGGTGCTTGATATAGATAATTACCCTCTTTCAAAATATAATTTAACTTCAAAATCAAACATTTATCATTCAAACTTCCATCTTCTTTTTTATGATAAAGCATAGGAACGATACTCGGATTTAGCCCTTGAATAACTGAAGGATTTTGAATCATATCTTGTTCATTCAAAAAGTATTCACCCAACTTCTTCCGACCTGGATTTACATAAATGAATTCAGAAAATACTTTCTCTACCTGCCGATAACAATGAATCGCATATTTTTCCAAATCTTGGTTGCCACGTGCGACTTCGGCTAACCCAGATTCTTTTCTTAATTGCACTAAAAGTTCTCCCTTAAAAGCATATTGATGCTGATCAAAGTATTCGCATCCACGAACGAAAGCCTCCTTATCCTTCATGAATTCAGAGGTCAAATGGCGTTCAAAAAGCCATTCCTTTTCAAACCATTCTTTTAGGCTATCAATTAATTGGTCTTCCATGGGATATTGCTTTGAATTTACTATTTAAATTTCTATACACTTGATCTTTTCCTTTTACCATTGATAAGAAGGCTAATTTTCCTTCTATCTTCTCATACAAATTGGGATTATATCCTTTTTGAGATAAATGTATCATCGCTCTTAATTCTCTAATATAATGCCGATTGACATTAATTTTATCATTGACCACCAATCCTGTCACCTCTTGGCGCATATTTTTAGACTGTATCCTCGTCTTGCTTTGCTTCAATTCGTATCCAGAGTTCCTGACAATTTTATTGAGCGCAGAAAAAAAACGCTTATTAAAAACAGGTTTTGAACCTGAAAACGTTAAATCATCGGCGTACCTGGAGTAATGCAATTTATAGCTCTTGGCTAAGTCGCTCAACTGATTATCCAAGGTTACACAATACATATTAGTAAGAATTGGACTAAGGGGAGAACCTTGAGGTAAGCCCCCATTCAGGCAGGCAAAACGCGCAATCGCTTTAGCAACCTCATCGTGAAAAGAAAAGGGTGCAACTTTCAAAACCTTTATTATTGAGGCATAAGTAGTATTTGGGAAAAAATCTTCTATGTCCACATTAAGGATGTACTTCTTGTTGGTGTGCAAACTGGCATTGGTAACAATGTTCCGATAGGGAACAAATCCATGCACGCAAGGAAGTGGACTGTAGAGTTCGGTAAGCACATCAGAAATGGCGCGTTGAATCAGTTTCAAGGGATAACTTGGGGAAGAAATTTTTCGGAAACCACCTGACTTTTTCGGAATCTCAAAATAATTATATTCTCGCAGGGTGTTTCCATGAATTTCAATAAATGAAGCCAAAGAAAGAGGATTTATTTCTTCTTCTAACAGCCGTTGATGGATGAAATAGTTAAGCCCTTCGAACAACTCTTCGAGGGTTTTTGACTTTACTACTTTTGAAATAATTCCTTCCAATGGTTTCTAAAAAAGACAGGTTGGCGATTTCTCAAAGTGCCCTTGGCACAAATTTATCAAATTGAGCCTTTGGCTCATCTGCTACTTGGCAACAGGAGTAAAGCAAGGTAACAAAAAAGGCGGCGAAGCCTCTCAACAAGTCAAAAGAAGTTGAGAACAGTCAAACAAGGTGATGTTTTTCCTAATTGCGAACCCTTTCTTAAATGCATTGCGAAACACAACACAGCATCAAATTCTACCAACCTGTCAAAAAACGTGTTTATATTATCTGTACAAACCTACTCCCATTTCGTGCATTCAACATGCACAGGAAAAAACTTTGCATTCCGAAGGTAAGATTATTTGTAAGGATAAGTTACATCTTGAGGCTATTTGTTTACTCAGGCCATGCTATTTTATTTTAAATGTCCCTCAAAACCACCAATCCCTATGCCGCCCGGACAAGCCCTCGTTCCGTTAATGAGGCCCATAAGGCCTTGGCACTACATTGTTTACATACACTGAACCCAAGGTGTTCCAACAGGTGTTCGTTAAACTCTAATCCTTCGTTTTCTTTTAAACGGTAATATACCTTGAATAAATCCATCAAAGGTTGCTTAATCTCTATTTCAATATGAGTTAAACAATTTACCACTGCTTCCTTTGGCACTGCAATAGACAAACGCTTTAGGTTGATGCGTTCAGGTTTCTTGCAATTGAACGACTGGATTCCATATGTCTCCATTACTTCTCGGTTCAACTGACTGCTTGCCAGCCATTGCTTGACCTGTTCCAATTTTTCACCAATCGCAGCTTCGACCTCCTCCAAAGTAAAGGTCTCATACGATTGATAACCACTGTTTTCGATGTTCACATCCACATTTTCAGTTACCTGAAACTTCCATTTCAAACGAAGCTTAAATTGATCCGGATACTTGGTACGAAGATCTTCGTTGGCTTCACACCACTCGATGAATTCCACCTCACGTTTCGAATTCAAAATGGATTCAGGAATTCTTATATTCTCATAGTTTGAGAGCATGCGCTGACAGTTCTGAAAATAATGAAATGCAGGAGGAATAGCATTCTTGTACACAAAGGATCGTTGTGTTTCTCGCGGTTTGAGCTCGGATAATTGAGCCACGAATTCCTCCGGGTCCGAGAAAAACAATTCATAGGCCATCAAGGTACCCAATTCCCAATTATTAAACCACTTGAATTGCATTTGCTTTGCGAATTCTGAGATGTTCAAGGCTTTCACATCCATTTTCTTAATGATGCGTTCTGCATTTGATCGAGTAATAAACACTTCCATAATCGGTAATTTTTTTTTGATTCGATACAAATCTACAGCCATACTATGCAAATAATCTGCACAGAATAATTACCTTTGCATCAATAAGAAAAATTTCTAAATGTCCATCACCAAAAATGCCCTACTCCGCTACAAGACCCTCGACCGTTGTTTTCAGAATGTTGGAAGAAAATACCTATTTGATGACCTCATTGAACAAGTGAATAATGCCTTATTGGAAGACGACCCCAAAAGCAGTGGAATCAATACGCGTCAGTTGCGGGAAGACATTCGTTTTATGCGCAGTGAAGCCGGTTACAATGCCCCTATAGAGAATAGCATTCATGCAGGAAAAAAACATGCCTATTACTATAGCGACCCCTCCTTTTCAATCCATAATTCGCCATTGAATGAAACCGAAGCGAAGCAATTGAAAAATGCCTTAGAATTACTGCAACGATTTTCGGGCGGGCCGGGCTTTGAGTGGGTCGAGGAATTAAATATCTTACTTAAAGATAAGTTTGGAAGCAGCGATGAAAAAGTGATTTCCTTTGAATCCAATATCGATTACTCGGGTAAAGCCCACATTACCCCGTTGTTTAATGCCATCGTTCAGAAAAAAGCACTTAGCGTACGCTATGCGCCATTTAACGGAGCCCCCTTTACCATGAACTTTCATCCCCATTTTTTGAAGCAGTATAATAACCGGTGGTTTGTTTTTGGGCTCAATGAATTGTTGGAAAACCCAACCTGGAATATGGCCTTGGACCGCATTGAGGAAATAACGGAACTCACTACCCCCTACCGCCAAGGCAACATCAACTGGGATGATTATTTTTCTGATATTATCGGTGTGACACGATTTGATGGCGCGTTGGAAGAGGTGCAGCTGCTCTTTGACCCGAAACGTGCTAAATACGTGCAGACAAAACCCTTGCACGAAAGCCAGAAAGAAAGTATTACAGAGGAAGGTTTGTTGGTACGCCTGCAGCTGGTACCCAACCCAGAACTGGAACAGGTTATTTTGTCGTTTGGGGAGGAAGTTAAGGTGTTGAAGCCACTGAAGCTTAAAGAAAGAATTAACGATCGGGCAACGAAAATGCAAGAATTGTATTCGGAATAAGATGATCGATGTAACCTTTAAAACATACAGCGATGCCGTTCTTTTATTGCCAATTACATAATTTATTCGCAAATTTGATTTAATCACAACAAAATGAAAAACTGGCAAATTTATACCCTGATAGATAAAATCAACTTCGGAAAATACAAAGGTCATACTTTAGATGAAATTGCTAGAATTGAGGCTCCATATATACTCTGGTGTATTAGAAACATACCCGAATTTCTAATTGATAAAAACTTACTTATTGAACTTGGGAGCAAATATGCAGAAGACATGGTCAATGTAGATAAAGATGGAAAAGAAATTGATACATGGAAAAATTCTCATAACGGATTTATTCTTAATAAAACAGATGAAGAGATTTTATTAAATAAATGGAATGCCTATAGCATTAAAAATCAGAAGCTAGAAGATGATGATGATTCCTTCAATGATGCTGATATAAATGACTTCCTACGCGATGGATTCTTTGAAGGGGACAGTGATACATATAACGAATACATGGGCTATTAAATAAAATTATCCTTTTTTTAAGTATTTAATTTTATTCAATTTCCTGTGCACATATACTGCACTAATCCATCCTAGCTTTGCATTGAAACCAATAAAAAGTTCAACGCATGGTCATCAACCAATTGTATCCCACGTATTTTCAGAAATCAAAATTGTTCCTATACCCTTTATTGGGATTACAACGCGGACTCACCGCTCCCGAAGAAGTGTATTTCTCCTGGAAAGGAAAATATGCGCCTGAAGATCAAAAGTTAA
>Ga0214923_10003299_pt1 | contig 20337 bp, 19 predicted proteins | sample LL1510_MetaG_FD_177993 | JGI IMG/M metagenome (GOLD analysis project Ga0214923, IMG submission 177993) | Freshwater microbial communities from Lake Lanier, Atlanta, Georgia, United States - LL-1510 | ecosystem: Environmental > Aquatic > Freshwater > Lake | place: USA: Georgia | collected...
TATGACACGGGGCTTTTTATAGCATTATTAATGAACAAAAAAATATCTCATTTTATTTATCAAGAATGGCTTGAAAGATATTTTATATTTGGTTGTGGATTACAAATTGAAGATATAAATATGCTTTGTAAGAGATATAGGAATGAATTGTATGTCATTGCTCAGAATGAATTAGAGAAATGTGTTACGAAAGATGTTCTTGATAATATTTTATTAGAATATTTATAATAAATAATTAAATTTAAAAGAAATGTAGAGAAGAGGAAATCATCAAGTCTCTAAAATTTTTGGATATATTTCACAAACACACACACACATCCAAAATTTTAAAACGGATAGAAAATGTGAAGAGTTGATTGTTTCTCTTCACCAGATCCGATAAAATATCGTTCGGAAAAAGATTTCTCCTTTGAACCGAGAATTTCTGTCACAGAAATTCAATTTTTTTCGTAAAATCGATAAACACGTATACAGAGAAGAATAAAGTTCGTCTTTAAAAACGCGTTTTTTAGTTTTTTGAAGGGTCTCATCCGCCGATAAAAAGGTCTACAGAATCGCAAATTGCTAAAAAAAATGGCAATTTGCCAAAAAAAATGGCATATTGCTAAAAAATCTAGCATCAGTAAATTTCGATATACTAAATTTTAAAATTTCATTATTATAATATTTTGAAATTTTAAAATAACGACGAGAAGAGAAACTCTTCAAGTTCTCCAAAATTTTGGACAGTTTTCACAAACACACACACACATCCAAAATTTTAAAACGGATAGAAAATGTGAAGAGTTGATTGTTTCTCTTCAGCAGATCCGAAGAAATATCGTTCGAAAAAAGATTCTTCAGTTGAACCGATAATTTGTGTCGCAGAAAGTCACTTTTTTTTGTAAAATGGATAAAAGAGTATGTTAAGAAGAATAAATATCGTCTTTAAAAACGCGTTTTTTAGTTTTTTGAAGGGTCTCATCCGCCGATAAAAAAGTCTACAGAATTGCAAATTGCTAAAAAAAATGGCAATTTGCCAAAAAAAATGGCATATTGCTATTTTTTTTAGCATCAGTAAATTTACACATATTAAATTTTCAAATTTCATAATTATAATATTTTGAAATTGTAAAGAAATGTAGAGAAGAGAAACTCTTCAAGTTCTCCAAAATTTTGGACAGTTTTTACAAACACACACACACAACCAAAATTTTAAAACGCTTAGAAATTTTCAGTAAGAGATATTTTCTCTTCAGCAGATCCGAAGAAATAGCGTTCAGAAAAAGGTTCTTCAATAGATCCGATATTTTCTTCTGTAAAAAGTGAATTTTTTTTGTAAAGTCGATATTTAAGTATGTTAAGAAGAATAATTATCGTTGTAAAAAACGCAATTTTCAGTTTTTTGAAGGGTCTCGACAACCGAGAAAAAGGTCTCTAGAATTGCAAATTGCTAAAAAAAATGGCAATTTGCCAAAAAAATTAGCATATTGCTAAAAAATCTAGCATCAGTAAATTTACACCTAATAAATAATAAAATTGCAGGTTAAATATTTATGAAATTAAATAAAAATAATCTTGCCAAAAATTCTAGCAAATTTTATTTTTATTTAAAACTATATTGTAAATAGAATAATGTTTATTTGCGAACATTGCGGAAGTGAATTAAAAACTTTGAGTAATCTTAAACAACATCAAAAAACAGTTAAATCATGTCTTAAAATACAAACTCAAAAAAATCTTCAACCACAATTAGAAGAAATCACTTGCAAATATTGTAATAGAACTTTCACTAAAAAATATAATTACGAATCTCATATCAACTTATGCAAAGGAAAAGATAAACACTTTCTTGAACAAGAAAAACATGAAGTCGAACATCTTAAAAATACCGTCATGTCTCTCTCCTTACAACTCTCTCAAATCAAAGAAATACTAGAACAAAAAGATAATCAACTTACCACTCTAACTTTATCTCTCAAAGAAAAAGACGACTTTATCGATAAACTAATCAAAAAATCCTCCCAAAACAAATCCCTCAACGCAAACACCATCATCAATCAAAACAACTACTACAACATCGACATCTCTCAAGAAAGATTCAACCAACTCATTAAATCAAAATATGACTTTAATCTCTATGAAAAAGGAGGAGAGGGAGGTAGACAACTCATCATTGAATTTTTATCAAACACCCAAAATCGTTATCGTGCTGAAATTGCCGACTATGCTAGAAACAAAATCAAACTTATAAATATAGATTCACAAGAAGTTACTTTTATAGACAATAATACGCTCTTTAGTCTTTGTAAAAACTCCGAACCGCTTAAAGATCTTCTCATCTCTCACGGAAACACACTTCTTTCTAAAGAAGATGATCCATCTTCAATCCAAACAAATTTAGATAAAGTTACTTTTAGAACCAGAATGTTTAGGAGCAAGGACTCCTTCAATACAGAGATTTTTTATCCAGTAAAATGCTATATACAAACATCGGGATTGTTAACAAATCAAATGGAAACCGAAAAATCAGATGTCATTCAATGCGATGAATTAAATTTGATTGACCATTCAGATGAAAAGATGGAACAAACAGATATAGAAAATACTATTACGGAGATTAAAAAATTAAAAAAAGTAAATCATATTCGGGACTTTATGTCTAATAACGAAGAATTTATGACAAAGATTCCATCGCCAAATAATCAAGATGAACTTTATGATTTTGATGATAGCGAGTCAGATTAAGTGATTTAAAACTTTTACTATTTTAATATAAAAATGGTAAAGTGTCCAAATAAGTGCAAATACAGAGGAAAATTAACACAAGCAGGTTATGTCTATAAATGGAAAGAATTACCATCTAAATGTCACCTATGTAAAGAAGATGGCATGATTTTAAAAGAAAGACTTTGTGTAAGTTGTAAATTAAGTTATCCATCATTCAATTTTAAAGGACTTTCTTCAAAATATTGTCAATTCTGTAAACAAGATGGAATGATAAATCTTAAAAACTTCTGTTGCACTAATTGTAATATAAGAGAAGCCTCTTATAATTTTCCGCACGAAGCGCTTCCTGAGTATTGTAGTTATTGTAGAAAAGAAGGTATGGTTGATATAAAAAATGCTCTTTGTGAAAAATGTAATAAGAAACGAGCATACTATAATCACTCAAACGAGAAGAAACCAAAGTATTGTAGAGGATGTTCAGAAAAAAATATGGTAAATTTAACTGTAAAAAAGTGCGTGAATTGCAACTCTGGAAAACGATCTTATAAAAAGAAAGGCGATAAATCAAAACAATATTGTTGGAAATGCGTCTTTGCTCTAAAACTTGAAGAAAGAGAAGATATGTGCAGTCATTGTTTAGGACTAAAAGCAGAATATAATTTTAAAAATGAAAAAGATCCTTTATTTTGTGAAAAATGTAAGTTAGAAGGAATGACACTTATTTCTTAATGGATCAAATACAATTCTAAAAATAATAAAAAAGAATGATATTAATTGATTTATTAATTTTAATACATCTTTGTATTAAAATTAATTATGTGTATAGCAATTACCAAACAAAATCTAGCTTGTAAAAGAAAAGCAATGGATGATGATGGCTTTTGTGAACTTCATTCACCTAAAATTAAACTTAAAAAATCAATCATAAAAGAAATAAAGACTCAATTTGATGTAGAAAAACATCAACTAGAGTCTCCTCAAAAAGATCTTATGATGATTTATCTAAGACATTATGAAATGTTATTCAAACAGTTGGACCAATCTCTAGAAGAAGTGTCGTCTAAGATTTTAAATGGGTTTGATTATATCATTTCAGGAACTTTAATATTAAAGATAAAAGAAGAAATTGTGAAACTTCAGGAAAAAATTGTTGAAGATCAAGAATATTATTTAACAAAAACAAATAAGATTTTGGTTCTTTATCAAACTGGAATGAATATTTTAAATTACCAACTTCAATACTTTTTGTCTAAAACAAATACAAGAAAAGTTCTTCCACATGTGTCATTTGACGCTAGAATTTCTGTTATAAACGAGGAATTCAAGTTTTGGAAAGAAAGATTTAACAAATTTATCGAACAATTATCTATTTATTGCGTAAAGAATAAAAATAAATTCCCTAATCATATTGACACCTATGTATTCAAGGTAAAGTTTAAATTCGATCCTCTAGATTTCATTCAATCTAAAGAGTTTAGTGACGACGAAGAGTTTAGCGACGACGAAGATTGTAGTGATGAAGATTGTAGTGATGAAGATTGTAGTGATGAAGATTGTAGTGATGAAGATTGTAGTGATGAAGATGATGAAGAATAAATACAAAACAAAGATTAATAACATTTTTAAAAATGTTATTAATTTAGAGTTAAAGAAAAAAGAAATGAATAAAAATGAGACTTGCTTTAGTTAGTTCACTAAATTATCACATGTGCTGTATAGCATTTTTGTTAGAATTATTCAAAGACTATGAAGTGGATGTTTATTTTCCAGATGATAGAGAGAGATTTTTAGAGTATTATAAAAGTCTTTATCCAGATATGAAAATTGAATATAAACACACATCAACATTCACTAAAGATCCATATAACTTGTGTCTCAAAGTTACATCCGAAGATAAGATTATACCTTGCGACGGAATTATATCTATTGCTCATATCAAATATTGGTCAGATGATCATAACAAATACATTATTATGACGCCGTGGATTCAGGGAGGAAGTAACTTATTCTATTTTTTCCCATTATATCGTGGATTAAAACAAAGAAGTTATAAAAATGTAATAACATATTTAGGATATATGGAAAATAGATATTTAGATGAAGATACTAAAAATTTTATAAGAAGTAATCCAGAATATATATTTAACTTTTTTGGAATGAATTATATTCACGAATTACAACAATTTAGTAATGTTAGATTTGGAGGAAGAATAGACACATTTACTATGGCAAATGTTATTAAAGAAAGTAAATTTATTCTTGCAAGAAAAACCCCTTATCAATTAACGGATAGATATTCCGGATCTTTGGGTCATGCTGTGTCACATGGAAAACCAATGATTATTCAAAAATACTCGGCGGACAGTTATAAACTTCCAGGCGTTGTCTTTGAAAATAATTATTGCGAAGTTATAGATAAGATTAAGAATATGACAGATGAAGAATATGAAGAACAAGTTAAACAAGTTGAACAATTCTCAGAAATGACATTCAAAGCTAATAAAGAAACATTACAAAAATTATTAGCATAACTATTTTTAAATTATAAAAATTTATTAATTAAAGATATTCCTAATTAATAAATAAATGGAAAAAAATTCTAAGATATTTGTAGCGGGTCACAAAGGGTTGGTTGGAAGTGCCATCTTACGAAAACTTCAGGAAGATGGTTACACAAATTTAATTTATAAAACTTCTTCAGAATTAGATTTAACAAATCAAAAAGATGTTGAACAATTTTTTCACGACGAACAATTAGAATATGTCTTTGTCGCCGCAGCTAAAGTTGGAGGAATTGTAGCTAATAACACTTATAGAGCAGATTTTATATATAAAAATTTAATGATCGAATGTAACATCATTCATTCATCCTATAAATTTGGAGTAAAAAAATTACTTTTCCTAGGATCAAATTGCATCTATCCAAAAGAAAGCCCTATCCCAATTAAAGAAGAAAGTTTATTAGGAGGATATTTAGAACCAACAAATCAACCATATGCAATAGCAAAAATTGCGGGTATTGAAATGTGTAATGCATATAGAAAACAATATGGGTGCAACTTTATATCATTAATGCCAACAAATTTATATGGTCCAAATGATAACTATGATCTTAATACTTCTCATGTTATGCCGGGCTTATTAAGAAAATTTATTGAAGCAACCAAAAATAACGCGCCACAAGTTAACTTATGGGGAACAGGAAATCCAAGAAGAGAATTTTTACACTCAGATGATGTAGCAGATGCATGTTTATTTTTCATGAACAATTATAATGATAGTATTCCTATTAATATCGGAACAGGAAAAGATATCAGCATTTTAGAACTTGCAACCATAATTAAAGAAGTTACAGGATACAAAGGCGAACTTGTATTTGACTCCACAAAGCCTGATGGAACACTGAGAAAAGTATTTGATGTTTCTAAAGCAACCGAATTAGGATGGTCACATAAAATATCATTAAAAGACGGAATTAAGATGACATATGATCTTGTTCATACTTTGTTTTAATTAATTACATTTCTTAAAACAAAATTTAACTGATTTAACCAACATTTTTATAATACTATATAAAAATGTGCGAATCTATGGAAGAAGCTGCTTATGAAGGTAATCTTCAAGAATTAAAAAGATTTTGTGAATTAGATCCAAATCAAGTTTGGACAAATTGGGACGCTATGGAGTATGCAATCATTCAAAACAATCTAAGTTGTGTAAAATATTTACTCTCAAATGGCGCACCTTGCGGAACGTTTGGCTGCGCAAAAGCTGCTCATCATGGTCATCTAAGAATATTAACCGCCCTTCATAGACATGGTTGCGATTGGGACAATATGACTACTTATTGTGCAGCAAAACAAGGTAATTTAGAATGTTTAGTGTATGCGGTTCGTCATGGTTGTAATGTAGATCGTCATGCGATTAAAGAGGCGATTGAAAGAGGACATATAAATTGTGTTTTATTTTTACTTATATGGTTAGAACGAAATGGTTATGCCCATGATGAAAATATAGAACAATGGTATGAATATGCAATAAAGGCCGGACTGTATGATATAGCAAATAAGATATATCAAGTAAAATTTGAGAAAGAATTAAGTGGAATGATTGAACAAATAGATACATTAGACATATCGGAAATGAATGATGTGACAATGTCAATAGAAAATTTTCAAATATAATTAACTGATTTTAGAAATGCGTATTTAGTAAAATAAATACGTATTTCTAAAATGACTACTAAGTTATCTTTACGTTTTCATCAAGAATTAATTGTGAAGAAAACACAAACCCTTTTACAAAAAGGCACCGAACATATTCTTTGGGCTTGTAAACCTCGTAGCGGAAAAACTTATATGGCTGCCGGTCTTATTTTACTTTTAAATCAAAATGCGGAAAATTGTAATATATTAATTACTACAAGTCATCCGACTGAGGTGAGAAGTCAATTCACAGATGATCTTTTTAATCAATATGATGATTTTAAGGAATTTACAATCAATGACATAAAGAATGGATCGGAATTGAACAATTTAAGATTTACCAATAGTGAAAAAAATATTGTTTTCATTTCTAAACAACTCTTGCAACGTGTTATGGAAATAAAAGAAAATGTCTTAAAACTCAAAAATAAATTTTGTTGTGTTTTCTTTGATGAAAATCATGAAGGAGGAACTACTAAAAAGACTCAAGAGATTTTAGAACAACTCGAAATAAAAACCAAAATCTATATGACGGGAACTCCAAATAAGACTATAAAGAAATGGAATGTTTCCGAAGAATCTCAACTTTTTTGGATGCTTGAAGATGAGAGAATGTGTTGTGATATTTTAGAGAATATTTTTGAAAAAGATAGATTTGTTGAAAAACATGGAAAAATCGCTAATCAACTTTTTAACAAATTTATAAAAAATGGAACATTAGAACAATGTCTTGAGTATTACACAAAGTTACCTAAATTAACATACATTACAACTCTTTTTCAAAAGAACAAACTTCAAGAAATGTTTGTAGAAGATGGGGGATTTTGTTTTTCAACTCTTTTTAAAATGGATGCAAGCGGAGAAAAATTTATGTTTCAAAAAGAGATTGATGTTTTTTTACAATACATCTCAAAAGATATAATGACAAGAGTTATAAAAAACATAGAGAGAGAAGAGACAAGAAATTGTAAAACACAACTTTGGTTTTTACCGCCAAATGGAGTGGATAAAATCTCAAGATGTTTATCAAAACTTATTAAAGAGGTTGAATGTTTTAAAGATTGTAAAATCTTAATTATAAATAGCAAGCAAGGACTCCTCGGCGATCAAATAAAGAAGAAAATAGAGAAAGCAGAAGAATCTGGAAATGTAATTATACTTGCAGGAAGTATGTTGCAATTAGGAGTTTCGTTAAAGAAGTGTGATTTAGTAATGTTATTTAATGATACATCAAGCTCTGATAAAATCATTCAAGAAACATTTAGAAGTATGACTGAAGATGATGGAAAAAAAGTGGGATTTGTAGTGGATTTATATCCGGGAAGAATAATGGAAGTTATACAACAAAATGACTTGCGTAAAGGAGTGGGAGTGAAAGATGCATTGGAAAATGTTTTACAACATAAATTAATAAACTTAGATGTGGATAATTTTTATGAAGAAGAGTTAGATATTTCAACATTGATGGACAAAATGATGGAGGAATGGATTAAAATGCCTATTCATACATATTCAAGCATTTTAAATAGATTGGATGAAGAGTTGGGAGAGTTTGATGATTATACGCAATCTTTAATCTCAAATTGTATTTCAAAAGTATGTCCAACGACCGAATTAAAAGTTACAATCTATGAACGAGAAAAAATTCCGAAAGGAAAAGATTCTTCCGAAACGCATAGCTCTTCAAATGATGAACTAAAACTCATAGATGATAATGAAATTAATAAAAGGGCTATCTTTTTTAGAAAAGAAGTTCTTCCTTATGTGATACAATTAGTGAGTGTTTTAACTGTGAAAGAAAATATGGTGGATTTCATACAATTATTACAAATGATAAAGAAAGACGAAACATTAATAGAATGTTTTAATGAACAAACAAACAGTTTATGGAAAGAAGATGATATGATTGACAGTATTATCCAAATTGCATCCGGATTAAATAATTCCCCTATAAATGATATTTGTTTATCAATTAAGATGAAGATTAAGAATTTAATAAATTATCCCAACGAGTTGTTACAATTGATAACAGATTGTTTAAAACCTAGAGATATTGAAAAGAGAAAGTATGGCGAGGTCTTTACTCCAATGAGTTTTATTAATGATAAGATGTTACTTGATCTTGATCAATATTGGATTCAACATAAGGGAAACTCTATTTGGGAAGAAAAAAACTTCAAATGGTTAGATCCTTCGGCAGGAATGGGTAATTATCCTGTTGCGATTTTTTATAAGTTAATGGAGGGACTTAAATATGATATTTTAGATGAAGAAGAAAGACGCCGCTGGATCTTAGAGAAGATGATTTATATGGGAGAATTAAATAAAAAGAATTGTTATATTATTAATCAATTATTTAATATGAATGGAGAGTATAAAATAAATTTGTATAGAGGCGATACATTAAATGTGAGAAATGTTTTTGAAGAGGTTGAAACCTTTAATGTAGTGATTGGAAATCCTCCATACAATGAAGAATTTAAAGGAAAAACATCAAGTCCTTTATATCACAAGTTTATAAAAGGATATGTGAATCGAACAGATATGTTAAGTTATATTATTCCAAGCAGATGGTTTGGCGGAGGAAAGGGATTAGGAAAGTTTAGAGAGGAGATGTTAGAAAGAGAAGATATAGTTTATATAAATCATATAGATGATGCAAGCGATATATTTGGTAACAGCGTAGACATAAAAGGAGGAGTGAATTATTTTTTAATACATAATAAATGGAAAGGATTATGTAAGTTTAATGGATCCATGATGAAGCTTAATAAATTTGATATCTTAGTTGATCAAAAATATTATGGTTTAATAGATAAGTTGGAGCGTTTTCCAAGATTGAACATGTATTATAGACCAAGTAATTACTTTGATATAGATACAAATGATAAAAGATTAGGAGAATATAAAGAGAAAAAAGAATTAATAAAATGCTATGTGTCAAAGATGAAGGGATTTGAGAAGTGGATTGATAAGAAGTGTGTAACAAAACCAATTGATAAGTGGAAAGTGATAACTCCAAGAGCGGCTTATCAACATGGAAGTGGATTTGGAAATATATTTATAGGAAGACCTGGGGAGGTGTGTAGTCATACATATATATTTTTTGAGTTAGAAAGTGAAGAAGAGGCGATAATGTTAAAAGAATATTTATCAACTCATTTTGCAAATGTGATGTTATCGTTAAGAAAAGTGTCACAAGATATAAGTGAATCAACATGTAAATGGATACCAATTCCTCCATTGAATCAAGTGTGGACGAATGATATGTTATTTCAATATTTTGGAATATGGGATGAAAAAGAAATAGTTATGAATACTAAGGTGTAATTAACTGATTAATAATTAAAAATTAAAATTAATTTAATCTTAAGAGATTAAATTAATAAAAAATAATGAATCAACAAGATTTTTTTATAAAATTAGTAGAGAGCGATGGAGTAAAAGAGTTTTTATCAACTTTTTCAACTCTTTCTGAAAAAGGTTATGCATACGAAATGGTATGTAATATTTTAACAAAGTTTGGGTTTATAGAATATTTTAAACCTGGAAAATCAATCAAACATTATGAAGGAAACATAGATCAAGGATTAGGCGGATTAAAAGAGGTTGTTAGTTTAGATTATTTAGTATCTGGCGCGACAACATATAAGAAAACGAAGACGGGAAGTTCTGACATAACAGTTAAGAGTGGAGATAAGTATCATTTTTGTAGCGTCAAGTATAGAAATGATGTTAAGTTAATGTTAAAAGACTATGAAGTGGATCGTATTGTAAATAAGATGATAGGAAAGGAGTGCGATTACGAGGTGGTTTTATTTGTAAAGTCAAGAGAGATAGTGCATGAAAAGATGAGGGCAACTCAAAGTGATAAAAATTTAATAGAGAAGATAGGAAGGGTGATTGGATTAGATGAAATCGAGGATAGTTTTCAAAGATTTAAGAAAAGAATTAATGAAAGTTGTCCTGAATCTTATACGACAGATTTTTTATTACGAGAGAGGGACTTTTTAGAGTTACGTTTTCATCAAGAAATGTTGGTTAATAAGACTCAAACATTAATTAAGAATGGTCATAAAGATATTTTATGGGGATGTAAACCAAGAAGCGGAAAGACCTACATGGCGGCGGGACTTATAAGAATGATGGATAAAAATGTATTAATTACAACAAATCATCCAACTGAGGTTAGAGAGGAATTTATAAAGTTATTTACAAGATATGAAGACTTTAGAAAGTTTCAAGTATGTAATATAAAGACAAAGGAAGAGTTGGATTATATAAAGGGATTAAAGAAAGAAGATAAAAAAATTGTGTTTGTGTCTAAACAATTGCTTCAAACAATGGATTACAAGACTTTGAAAAATAAGTTTAGTTTAACAATATATGATGAAAATCACGATGGCGGCACTACCGAAATAAGCAATGATATATTGAAACAAGTAGGAGGAGTGATTGTTTATATGACTGGAACGCCATTAAAGTCTATTAGAAAATGGAATATAGATGAGAAAGCAAGACTTATGTGGACTTTAGAAGATGAGAAGATGTGTAAAAATATAATGGATAATGTATTTGAGACTCAACCGCTTATAGATAAGTTTGGTAAAGATGCAAGTGAATTAATAGATGTATATATCAAACATTCTATATTAGACGAGAGATTTAAATATTATAAGAGTATGCCATCTATTCATTATATGACAGTTATGTTTAATAAAGAAAGATATACAAAGTTAGTGAAAGAAACATCCGAGTCTGTCTATGGATTTAGTTTCAAGACATTATTTAGTTTAAGTGAAAGTATGTCTCGTTTTCAATATGAAGAGGAGGTAAAATTGTTTTTAAGATATCTATCTGGTTCTCAAAAATATGTTGATTTTAAGAATGGAGATGAAAGTATTTTTAGAAGAATTTCCACATTAATTCAAAAAGAAAATTCAAGAAGTTGTAAGACTCAATTATGGTTTCTTCCTCCAAATAATATAGATGAGGTATCAAGTTGTCTTAAAAAACTAATGGAAATGGATGAATTATTAAAGAAGTATACTGTGTTATTAGTTAATAGTAAAAGAAATATAAGTGACGTAAGACTAGAGATAGAAAAGGCGGAAGAAAAAGGAAATGTCATAATATTGGCTGGAAGTATGTTACAATTAGGTGTATCGATACCAAATTGCGATGTTGTGATGTTATTTCATGATAGTCATAATGTTGATAAAGTGATACAACAATCCTATAGAAGTATGACAGAGTCAAAAGGAAAAGAAATAGGAATTGTTGTAGATTTAAATCCTGGAAGAATTTTAGAAATGATTCACTCTATAAGCAATGACAATAGTGGAATAAAAAATATTCTTGAATATAACTATAAATATAATTTAATCAATATTGATTTAGATATGTTTGATAATAAAAAGGTGGATCAAGATTGGATTATAGAGTCGTTGGTGAAAGAGTGGTTATCAATGCCTATACATTCATATACAAATATATTGAAACGATTGGATCAAGAAATGGGAGATATACATTCTGAAACCGAACAATTAATATATGAGTGTTTTAATAAGGTTACAAGCAGTCAAAGTGAGTTTTCTCTAAGTATTACAGAAAAGAAGAAAGAAAGTTTAGGAAAAGGAATTTCTAGAGATTTAGTTACATTTGATGACGAGCCCGAAGAGTTAGAAGTGATAGATGTTGATAATGAAATAAAAAAGATTGTTGTTATATTTAAGAGAGAGATATTGCCATATGCTATTCAATTGGTGACTGTGTTAACAATTGATCAAAATATGAATGACTTTATAAGTATGTTGAAATGGATTAAAAATGATAATGAATTAGTTCTAAGTTTCGAAGAGCAAACCAATCGTATATGGAAACAAAAAAATGTAATAGATTTAATTTTATCTATAGCTAAAAAGTTGGAATTAGGAACAATTAATGATATATGTTTATCAATAAGATTAAAAATAAACGCAATGATTGATTATCCCGAGGAGTTGTTAAAATTATTAAATGATTGTTTAAAACCTAAAGAAGTTGAAAAGAAAGATAATGGCGAGGTATTTACTCCAATTTCAATGGTAAATGAAATGTTAGACACTCTACCTAAAGACGTTTGGAGTAATAAAAAATTAAAGTGGTATGATCCCGCAAATGGATTAGGAAACTATCCTATTGTTGTTTATTTGAGATTGATGGAAGGATTGAAGGAAAGTATTCCGGATGAGAATGAGCGTAAAAAACATATTTTAGAGAATATGTTATATATGGCAGAAATGAATAAAAAAAATATAATCATAAGTAAGTTTATAATAAATGTAGGGAATGAGTATAAATTAAATCTATACCATGGAGATAGTTTAGCTTTGGATATAGAAAAAGAATGGGGAGTTAAAAAGTTTGATGTAGTTATAGGAAATCCGCCTTACAATACAAAGTTTAAAAATAATAAAGGAGCGGAACCGTTATATAATAAATTTATAGAAAAGTATATAGATAAATGTAGATGGCTTTTGTTTATTGTGCCAAGCAGATGGTTTGCGGGAGGAAAAGGATTAGATCAATTTAGAAAAAATATGTTAGAACGAAATGATATAAAACTTATAAAACATTATAAAAACGCAAGTAGTATTTTTGGAAATAAGGTAAGTATAGAAGGAGGCGTAAATTATTTTTTAAAAGATGAAAAACATAAAGGTATGTGTGATTTTAATGGAACAATGATAACATTAAGTAAATATGATATATTGGTAGATCCAAAGTATTATAAGTTTATTGAGAGTATTGAAAATTTTCCTACTTTAATGGAAATATATATGTCTCAAGGCTATTTTAAAATAGAGACAAATGATAAGAGATTAGAGGAGAAACCAGGAAAAGATTATGTCAAGTGTTATGTATCTCAACAAAAAGGATTTATTAAATATATTCATAAAAAACATATTGTCAAAGAAAACTCGTATAAAGTTGTAACGGCTAGAGCAAATGGTGGAAAACCTTGTTTTGGAAATATGTTTATAAGTAGTCCGGATGAAGTTTACACCTCGAGTTACATAGCTTTTAGATGTAAGTCAAAAGAAGAGGCGGAATATTTATTAAGTTATTTACAATGTAAGATTACAAATACTTTATTATCAATGAGAAAAATATCTCAAGATATAAGCGAGAAAACATGTAAATGGATTCCTCTTGTTTCATTAGATCGAATATGGACAGATGAACAATTAGCTGATCTTTTTAACCTTGAATTATAAATTGTAAAGAGTATATTTAATTTATTAAAAAAATTAAATATAATTAATGACGTCTAGAACGTTTAGAGTGTTTGGAACGTTTAGAACGTTTGGAACGTTTAGAACGTTTAGAGTGTTTAGAACGTCTAGATTTAATTCTTTGAGCAGGAATGCCCATTCTTATTTTCTTTCTGATATCGACAACATCTGTTAAACAGTTCTTTAAAGCGCGTTTAGCTTTGTCTGTTTGTTGTTCTTGATCTTTAAGAGTGTCTTCAATTTGAGAAATTTTTTTTCTAAGAGCAACGGCATCTTTTGTGCAATTTTCTAACTCACGGCGAAGTTTTTCTTCTGACATTTAATTTATAAAAAAGATTAAAATAATTTTTTATATTTTTTATATAAAGAAATGAAAGTTGCAAAAATTTATATCCAAAATAGAAAACGGTCATTTATTCCTCTTACTCTTCAAATTGCCGACACACAACCTCTAAGAGCTGTCGGTCTTTCAAAAACAACCTATATTAGCCCTCTTACAGGAATGTTATTTTTATTACCGACAATTATGCCTGTTAATGTTACAATGAGAAACACAAATTTATATTTAGATATTATCTTTGTAGATGAGAATGATATAATATGTGATATTAAACCAGGAATGCCATATCAATATGAATTTATTAGTTCTGATTATCCTGTAAGATATTTTATAGAAGTTCCTATGAATACTTGTCAAGAAAACTTAATTGATGTTGGAGCAAAGATTTATTTCTAATTTTAACTGATTTTTATTAGTATTTAAAAAAAATATAAAAAGAAAATGTTTGAACAAATATTTCAAAGCAAGATTAGTCGTTTAGAAACAATTTCTGAATGTCTTGACAATCAAGTTGATAAATTTTGTCAACTTATTTCTGCAAGACTAGAAGTTGATTTTTCAAAAGTGGTGAAAGAATTTAATCAAACAAGAGTTATTTTTGAAATGACCGATGATGAATTAAACTCTTACTTTAAAGATATTAAAAAAGAGAAGAGAGATAAGGAGTTAGAACAAAAAAGATTAGAAAAAGAAAAAGAAAAGAAAGAAAAACTAGAGCTCAAACAAAAACTTAAAGAAGAAAAAAAGATGGAGAAACAACTAGAAAAAGAAGAACAAGAGGAGTTAAAGCGTCAAGAAAGACAAAAACTTAAAGAAGAAAAAGAATTACAGAAAATAAAAGAACGCGAGGAGAAGACTCGTGAAAAGAAAAAGAGTCAACATATCTCTACAATTGCATCTAAAAAGTATGATTGGACAACAAAACCTTTAGATATACAACTAAAAGATAATCAACAATTTTGGGGATCTTATAACTTAAAGATAGAAGGTTGTCAATATATGTGTTCTATAAAGACTTCACTTATATACCAAAAGATAGGGGACAAGTATGAGCTTTTTGGAATCAAAGAGTTAGACAATGAATGTATATTGGAAGAGTCGTTAGATGATGAGATAAAGATTTGGGCTTATGCTTCCAACATTATAGTTCCATCTATTTCTCAAGAGTTAATTAATAAAGCTCATAGTTTAAATAACAAGTTTCAACAAATTGAATTTGATAAGTTCTATGACATTGAAATTAAATGAGTTTATTGGATTATTATATCACTCACAAATGGATAAAGAAATAGAGATCCAAGGCGAGCCTGATCAGCTTTATAAGAGACCAGCTTCGTTTCCAATAAAAACGGCAAAAGATTATATTACTAATATTTTATTAGCGATTACAATGTTATTTTTTGTAGGAACTATAATAGCAATTATTGTAGTTTACAGCATATGAATAAATTTTTTTAAAAGAATAAAATATGTCTTAGTAACTTTGAGACACATTTTAATTGAGTTTTATTTTTAATTATATACATATACAAAGAACTATGTAATAATGACTTCTTTAATATATATTCAACATATTAAAGAGTTTATAAAGAAATGTAATACTAGAATTCTAACAATCGATAATAAATTAGAATTACTTCAAGACTTTTGTAATAAATATTCAAGTATATTCGAAGAAGAGTTTCTAATTCGTTATATTAAAGAAAAAAAGACACTACATCTATTTTCTGAAGTGAAAAAGATAGTGTTAGAGAGAATAGGAGAGGGATGTTTGAAAAATTTTAGATTATTTAAAAAGAATAGAATGTATTATCATTTAGTAAAAATGGATTTAGAATTAGGAAAAGAGTTTTGCGTCATAAACTATATTTGCAATCCAAAAAAAGAAACGTTTATAACCCTAGAAAAAACATATTCTAGATTAAGTAGAATAGAAGACGATTGTGACTACTTTTATCAAAGATATTATCAACTTGAATTAGAAAAAGATGGCCAAAAATTAACTGAGTTTACTTAGAAAATAATGATAGTTACAATCATGAGTCAAATAGCAACAATCAGCCATATTCAAGCATTAATCGATAACGAGGTATATATTACCTTTAGATATTTACAAAAGGAGGATGACAAACCAAAATCTCAATTTTTACGAACAATACTTCCTTTAAGTATTCATGTATCTAATAAAACAAATAGAGATTTATTGGTTGGACAAGATATGGATGGAAATGTAAAAAGTTTTTTCATAGATCAAATTCAATTGTGTAGCGATGTTCCTCAAGCTCCAAAAAGAAGAAGATTATTAACAACACGAGAGAGACCAAATTGTGCTCGTCAACTACAACTGTAAAAGATTAATGAAGGATAAAAATGATTGTCAACAAATTCGTTGACAATCATTTTTATTTAGCAAGTTAAAGATAGATATACTAAAATAAAATATTTTCTAATAAAACAGTAAAGATGTCGTCACCTAAAAATATTTTAGTAGAGATTATTCGTTATTTAACTATAAATGGTCCAAAAAGATTGGAAGATTTGAGTAAACTATTTCATTTAAAAGAAGAAAGAATATTGATGCATATCTATAAAGGAATTAATGAGGGCTATCTTGGAAAAATAGGATATGACAGCGAATTAATATTTTGTTCTAAATGTAAAATTTAATTTAATAATTTATTCGCTTTATAATAAATATGGTATTTGTAGATAAAATACTAGAGGCAGGAAGATGTAATCGTTTAGAAGACATCATCCGCTTAAGAGAAAATGGCCATGATTGGGATAGCGAATTAACAAATCTATTAGCAACTAAAGGATTTTTTAAAACATTGAAGTGGGTATTGCAAAATGGTTGTCCGGTTGATGAATTTACTCTAGGATACTCTTCTAGACATGGACATTTAATGTGTTTAAAATTATTATCTAATTATTGTAAAGTTAATTGTAATTATTATTTTGCTTTATTAAACGCGGCTGAATATGGACACGTCCGATGTTTAGAACATTTAATAAATGTTATAGATGAAAAGTTTAAACGAACCGAATATAAAATTAGTCACTATGCTATTCAAAATAAACATTTTGACTGCGTCAAGATTTTAATTCAAAATGAGTTTTATTATTCTTTAGAAACAATTCTTTTTTGGCTATCCAAATATTACAAAGATATAGATCTAGAAGATGTGTGGTGGAGAGAATTCTTATTCATTCATATAGCATTGTTGAAAGAAAAATATACTTATTTGTATAACTTAGTCATGATTGAAAAAGAAAACCTAAAAATGAAATTAAATATGATTAAAGAAGTGACTGATCTTTCAGTAGATGTATGTGATTATATAGTTGCACAATATTTATGAGTGAAGTAGATCCGTTATGGGCCCAAATCCTAGTTTGGACAGCAAATACAATAGGAGTAGCATATAACATTCCTCAAATTATTCATACAGTAAAGACAAAAAAAGTAGATGATATATTGACAATTTCAATTGTATTAAGATTGACTTGTTCTATCATGTGGGTTTTTTATTGTTTGTATTTTCAGTTATGGGGAGTTGGAGTAACATGGTTTATAACTCTTCTATCATCGTTTATTGTAGTTTATTATAAGTATTTAAAAATTACTTATAATAATTCAGAAGACATTGTCTAAAAAATAAAGGTTCCTTAGACCTTCATAATTAGTTTTTATCAAAGATTATTTTAAAAATTTCGTTTGACCTAAAATCTCGTTTGCATAGATTTTTCGTTTTTAGCTTGTTTGGTTCAAACGAAATTTTTAAAATATATATTAAGCCATCATTTGAAGGCCTAAATTATTTTTTATTTGAAAAATTATCAAGCCATTTCTGTCTTAGTTCTTTTACAGAAACTTTTGGCATTTCTTTCTTTTCTTCCGTTTCTTTTTCATCATCATCATCGGATTTTTCATCATCAAATTGTAAAAGTTCATCGGCGGTTCCTAACTTATGACCCTCTCCTAATCCAGCAAGTTGTAACCAAAAATGATTTGTTATCTTTTGAAAAGACTTTTTTGCAATCACATAATCAAACTTAGACTTCTTTCCGGCCCATCTGACTGATTCCGCATTTGTCATAATGATATTTTTCACCCACTTTCCTGTTCTTGCGCATAAAGATATAAAGGTTGATATCTCTTTCCATCCAACTTTGTTCTTTGCAAACTTAAATGGACCAGTTGCTTCTTTTACACACCTATACTTACATTGAATAGGAACATATAACCACTCTTCCGTTTTAGAGTTCTTAAATCTTGCTATTAAATCAATTCCCATATCAAACGACTTAAGTCCTTGTTGTTCCAAAATCTCTTTTGGACACTCCTTCAACATCCAAACTTCATATCCCTTCGCTTGTAAATACATCATACAAAACACCTCGAATAACAATCCTTTTCTTTTAGTTGTGGCTTTTCTCAACTCTACCATACTTCCGGAAGGCTTTTCAAAATAGGTCATAAAGACATCGCATAAAGCGTCAAACACGTTTTGATTGCTTCTTGCAACGGCGGATTTAATACATCCAATGATTTCTTTCTTCTGTTGTTCGTATTGAGACATTGTAATTTGTAAATTATAGTAAAATAATATAAAACTCAATTAATTTAACTTTTTACTTACATAATAATAAAATGAGTCGTAACTATTCCAAATATTATCGCGATGAAGATGAAAGCCCGGACTTTTGCAGACACTATTCTCTTTATGGAAGAGATGTAATTGATTTGAATTGGAGTAAAGAACTGTTCGATTATATATTAGACAGCACAAATGCTATTTTATTCAGAACCATGGAGGATAATATCTCTTCTGAATATTCTTTTGTATGTTTAGAAAGAGATGATGAAGTCGGAGAGAGTAGGAAGAGAACCAGACCTAAAGATGATGAAATGTGGACACAAGTAAGAGAGATTGTAGAATTGTATAATCAAGTTATATGTAGAAAAGGGATTACAAAAGAGTTTGTAGATAAGGCTGTAAAGGAATACAAATATGCTTTTATTGCAACCAAACACGATGAACAACTATCTCCATATATATATGAGAGGTGTAGTATCAAATCGTTTAAATTTTTAAAAGATCATACGGAAACCGTTGAATATTTGACTAATTATAAGATCATAGAATCTATTTTAGTATGTGCGGCTCCAATACAAAGAAAAAGTCATGATGCAAGAAATATACTATTAAATCCTTCAATGGGTTCTTATTTGACATATCAATCGGTTGAATTTGCAAGAGATAAAGGATATGATTTTTATATGTTGCGTTCTGCTGATTTTGATTTGATAAAGTTATATATGAGATGGGGATTTCATTTTGGGTTGCCATTTCTTAATTTAGATAAAGAGTTTTTAGATCTTCCTGGAAAGTTTCCGGAGTTAAACAATGCAAGCAAGATGGAATATTTCGAAGTTGAGAATCTAGTTAGGAAAGAGATGATGAATGTTATAGGAAAGATGTTTTATGTAGATCAAAAACTTTTAGAATTTATGTTTAGAATACCGAAAGATGAGTGGGTAAAGAGAAGGGATGAAAAGAAAGACGTAGCGTTTATGCCAGAAGCTTTTAAGATTGCTAAATTCATTACGAAATATTCTTCTTTTGCAATGTATATAGATTTAAATAGTAAGGATCCAATGACGTTAGAAATGTATTCTAAAAAAAGAATGACAGAATATTTTGCTTAACTTGCTAATTTTATATTTGACAAGAAAAAAATTTAAAATTTTAAATTTTTTTCATAGGAAATCCAGTAATTTTTATTCAATTCAAAATAATTA
>Ga0214923_10003300_pt1 | contig 20335 bp, 18 predicted proteins | sample LL1510_MetaG_FD_177993 | JGI IMG/M metagenome (GOLD analysis project Ga0214923, IMG submission 177993) | Freshwater microbial communities from Lake Lanier, Atlanta, Georgia, United States - LL-1510 | ecosystem: Environmental > Aquatic > Freshwater > Lake | place: USA: Georgia | collected...
GCGAATTTGGGAACTTCAAAGAACTTTTGAAATGAGTAAGAAACCGCAGGCCCTAACCCCCACCTAGTCGGGTAACACTTTTAAATGAGGCTGATCGTGCCGCAGGAGGGACTTGAACCCCCACGCCAAAGGCACTGGCTTCTAAGACCAGCGTGTCTGCCATTCCACCACTGCGGCGTTGAGGGGGAGAATACTTTTTTTTAGGGCCTCTTGGCAACCTCCTTTACACACGAAGTTGCTAAACCTATGCTGCCCGAGCCATGCCAGAACCTAAGAAAACAAAAAAATCGAAGATTTCGCGGGATTCTGCCCTAAAGATTTTCTCCATTTTAAATAAAGATTATCCGAATCCAAAAACAGAACTTTATTATGAAGACCCATTTCAGTTGCTCATAGCGGTTATTTTATCTGCCCAATGTACCGACGCTCGGGTGAATTCCGTTACTCCTCAGCTCTTCAAAAGATTTCCTACGGCTGCCCTTTTGGCTAAAGCACCACCCAAGGAGGTAGAAACCATTATTCACTCCTGTGGCTTTTACAAAAACAAGACCAAAGCCATCATCCACACTTCCCAAAGTCTTTTAGAACAATTTCAAGGAACGGTGCCAGACACCATGGAGGATTTAGTTTCTCTCTCGGGTGTAGGTCGAAAGACAGCGAGCGTGATTTTAAATCAAGCGTTTGATAAGCCTGCGATTGCCGTAGATACTCACGTGGCGCGGGTCAGTTACCGGCTAGGTTGGACCCTATCAAAAAATCCGATCATCATTGAAAGAGACTTAAAACTCCTACTCCCCGAATCGCTCTGGGCCCTGGTTAATGGAACCTTAATCCTTCATGGAAGAAGGATTTGTAAAGCTCGCAAACCAAGTTGCTCTCAATGCCGTGTTCAGGAATTGTGCCCTTCAGCTGTCGTTTAAGCTTTGGGAAGGTGGACTTCAAATCGAGTCCCCTCACCTACTTAGATTGGACTCTGATTTCTCCTTGATGGGCCTCAACAATTTTGTAAACCGTCGCAAGCCCTAATCCAGTCCCTCGGTCCTTCGTGGTAAAGAAAGGCTCGTAGAGATGTTGAATTACTTCATCGGTCATCCCTTCGCCCCGATCCTGAACCCAGAAACAAACCCAGTGGGGGCTTACTTTTTCACACCCAATTTCAATCTGACCAGGTCTTTCCATCGCTTGGATGGCATTAGAGAGAAGATTCCACAATACTTGTTTAAGCTTTTCCGAATTTCCTAAAGCCACTAACTCTTTGTCACATTTTGTTTTTAGTTCGATAGAGTTTTGAAACTCTTTGGCATTTCTCGCTTGATCAATCACTTCCATAATCAAGCTTTCTAACCTCACCGCCTCTGAATTGAATTTTTCTGGTTTAACAAAGTTCAGAAAATCACTAATCAACTCATTCAAACGATCGATCTCTTTCCCAATAATTAACATCAGGCGGCTGTCTTCTTTTCCTAAAACCCCCGGGGCAAGTCCTTGTTGCAGCATTTGAATACTTGCTGACATTGAGGCCAGAGGATTTCGAATTTCATGGGCGATTCCTGCTGCTAGTTGCCCCACAGCTGCTAACTTTTCATTCTGTTTTAACTTATCCTCCAAATGAACCAATTTAGTCACATCTTGAAAAAGTAAAACTCGCCCAACGCCCTCTCTTTGACTAAAAAGCCGACCCAATTGAGATGTCACGTCTATCTCTGCAACGTCACCTCTCAAAATTCGTTTGTTTTTACCATTTCCTAATTCTACTGTTTGCTGAAGACGAGCCTGTCCCTTCTGAAGTCGCGCTTTTAAGAAGACTGATCGGTGCCACTCGGTTCCAGTAGCAGTCAGCTCGGTTTCGATGCCCGCTTGCTGAGTATCATCTGACTCATCTTCGATTTTTTCGGATTCAATTTGTTCAAAGAACGGAAGAAGATCAGATTCCACTTCTCGCAATTCTCTTCCCACCACGTCCATCCTACTTTTACCTAGAATCGCTTCAGCGCCTGGGTTCACAAAAGCGATTTTCATTTGGTTATCGACTGTTAACAGACCCGTAGGCATTCCTTCAATAATTCCCTCATAAAGTGCTGTTACTTTTTCAATTTCTTGACTCTTAGCTCGTAACCCTTCGGTAGTCCTTTTTAACTCTTCGCTTAAATACCCCCCCACAAAGGCCACCGATGTAAACATGAGCGAGTAGATTCCCCAAGCCAAAAGATTGTGCGGAGACCACCCTGAGTAATTAAACACAATTAATCCATAAAAGAATGATGAGGCCGCCGCAGTAAACAGCGCCCCTTTGGTGAAATAGGTTAGCGATGCAATCGTGATCAGAATTAAATAAAGGAGTACCGCAGGACTACTGGATGTGTAGGAAATAAAGAACCAGCTGCTGATTGCAAGAGTATCGATGAGAATATTTAGATAGCCCAGCCAATGGGGACGAGCCACAACACTCAATGAAAGTCCCGATAAAAGGCTTATTCCAAAGAGACCCGTAAGAACCGTAAAAGCTAAAATAAGTTGTTGAGTGTTTTGGTTAGTATGCGTGATTTCGGTAATCACCAACACCAAAAGAAGAAAATAACAAACGACCAGTCTTCCTAATAAAAGCCAGTGTAGGCCCTGAGGGCTGGGAAGCTCAGGTCCTGCTCCGAAAAAGCGTGGCCACTTTTTTACTGCCCATTGGATCATGTCGCTCCCATGTTTTCGGACAGTCCAAAAAGTGGCAGATAGATAGCAATCATAATGACAAGAATAATTCCTCCCACCACTACTATCAGTAGGGGTTGAAGCAGCGTCGTCATTAATCCAACGGCATCGTCGACTTCCTCATCATAGATCTCGGCGATTTTCAAAAGTAGCTCGTCTAATTTACCGGTCATTTCACCGATGTTGATCATATGAAGAACCATGGCAGGAATGATGTTTTTCTTCCCAAGTCCCTGGGAAATTCCATGTCCCTCGGTAACCGATGAAGCTGCATCACGGATACATTCTTTCAGGGCGGCATTTGAAGTAACCCTTTCACAGATCTGAAAAGCCGTTAGCAGTTGCACGCCACTCGTAATTAAAGTCGAAAGCGTTCGAGCAAAAATCGCGATGCCCGATCTCAGAATTAAAAGTCCAAAAACAGGGACCTTAAGCAAAATAGGATCAACCGCTTTCTTAACCTGAGGGATTCCATAGGCAGTCTTTATGCCGAAGATCCCTGCAATGATACCTCCAAAAACGTAGGGATAATTAGCTCGAAACCAATTGGAGACATTGATAACAAAAATGGTAATCGCCGGAAGCTTACTGGGATCCTGATACATCGAGATGATCTCCGGAACTACCTTAGCTAGCAAAAAGGAAACTACCCCAATCGCTACGACGAGCGTAATAGCCGGATAAATCATCGCTCCGATTACTTTTCTTCTTATATTATTCAGTTTTTCTAACTGTTGGCCAATTCGAACCAGGGACTTATCCAACGAACCCGACACCTCTCCGGCTTCAATGACCCGAATAAAAAACTCCGAAAATGCTTTTGGATATTTTTGTAGGACATCCGCGAAGCCTCCCCCCGACTCAATATGCTCCTTGATACTTACCAACACTTTTTTAAAGGCGGGGCGACGCTCTTGTTCAGACAAGATTTGGAGGGCCATCACAATCGTGACCCCTGAGTTAACCAGAGAAGAGAGCTGACGAGTAAAAATAATCAGCCCCTTTAAATCAATTACTTTTCCGAAATTTAGATCAAGATTGAAATTCGCCTTAATACTCAGGAGGTCTTTTTCAATTTTCTGGGGTCGGATCTCCATATTTCTGAGGCGAGTCCGAGCCTCTTCATAACTTCCAGCCTCAATTACTCCAGAGATGCTCTTTCGTCTCTTGTTTGTACCCTTGTATCGAAATTTCACAAGCTCACTCCCTATCGTAAGGAGATCTTACGAGGCGAATCAGTCAATAATTTAACCAAATCATTCGGTTCAGGTGACACTGCTATCGCATCTCCTTCATCCACAACGCCAGCTCTCACCAAGCGCTCCAAAGACTGGTTTAACGTCGTCATCCCGGTTTCGTCTTGATTGAGAAGCATCGAAGAAGGGATTTGATGCAACTTATTTTCTCTAATCAGATTTCGAATGGCTGCATTCGGTATCATAATTTCCACAGCGAGGATTCGACCCTTTTGATCTTTTCTGGGAAGAAGAACTTGGGAAATGACCGCCTGAAGACTCAAGGATAATTGAACACGGATCTGATCTTGGTTTTCAGCAGAACAACTTTGGATAATTCGATTAATAGTTTGGTATGCGCCACTTGTGTGCAGAGTAGAAAAAACTAGGTGCCCTGTCTCAGCTAACGTTAGAGCAGTCTCAATCGTATCTCTGTCTCGCATTTCCCCCACCAAAACCACATCAGGATCTTCTCTGAGGGAGGAACGTAAGGCGACCCCAAAGGAATTGGTATCGGCCCCCACTTCTCGTTGATTGACGACACTTCTTCGATGAGAGTGAATATACTCGATCGGATCTTCAATAGTCAGAATGTGCAGGTTTTCAACATCGTTTAAATAATCAATCATGGAGGCCAAGGTAGTTGTTTTTCCAGTGCCGGTGGCCCCGGTCACAAGAATGAGTCCTCGGGGTTTATGAACTAGTTCTTGGATCACTTCGGGAAGACCGAGCGTTGACACCTTTGGAATATCAAAAGGGATATGTCGAAATGCACCCGAGACTGTGCCTCGCTGGTAATAAATATTCGCTCTAAACCGAGCCAGATCTTTTATGCCAAACGACAAATCAAGTTGCTTCTCATTTTCAAGTTGGGCCTTTTGTTTTTCGGTGAGAATTGAATAGCAGAGTTCCTTTGAGTCAGCCGGTGCCAGTGGCTCTAATTTCGTTCGAACCAGGCGGCCATCAATACGAAAGGCGGGAGAACAACCCGCTGAGATATGCATATCCGAGGCTTTGTTCTCGAGCATCGCTTTTAAAAGACGATTTAAACTTTTCATTTTCTTAACAGATCTCCATCAGGTCGTGAGTTATTTAGGACTTCATGAATGGTGGTTTCTCCTCGCATGAGTTTCAAAAGTGCGCTTTGCCTCAAAGTTAACATTCCCTTTTTGACCGCAATATTCTTGAGCTCATCCGAGTTAGCCCCTTTAACAATCAGGTTGCGGATTTCCTCATCCAAAAGAAGCACTTCAAAAATTCCCTTTCGGCCCTTGTAGCCAGTTCCTCCGCACTTATCGCACCCTTTCGCTTTCATGGGCGTGCACTTAGCTAACCACGCATCGGGCATTTCGGCCTCTTTCAAAATGGCTGGGGTCACAGATGCATCAGGTTCTTTGCATTGGGGACAAAGCATCCGGACCAACCTCTGCGCTTGAACTAAGGTGACCGCCGCTGTGATTAGAAACGGTTCAAGTCCCATGTGACGTAAGCGGCTGATGGTGCTCGTCGAATCATTCGTGTGCAAAGTGGAAAATACCATGTGCCCCGTGAGGGCTGCTTTGACTGAAATCTCTGCCGTTTCCTGGTCTCGAATTTCACCGACCATGATGATGTCCGGATCTTGCCGAAGAAATGAACGGAGAGCACCAGCAAAGGTCATTCCAATCGATTCTTTTACGTGAACTTGATTGATCCCTAACAAAGTATATTCAACCGGATCTTCCGCAGTAGAAAGATTTACATCGGGAGTGTTGAGAGCAGAGAGAGCAGCATAGAGAGTCGTCGTCTTACCACTTCCCGTTGGACCAGTAACCAGAATCATGCCGTAGGGCTGCTCGGCTGCTTTCTGAAACAGGGCAATTTGTTCGGGCTCCATCCCAATTTGGGAAATTTCTGGAGTGGCCCCCCCTTGGTCTAATAGCCGCATCACTACTTTTTCACCGTGAATCGTTGGAACTAACGATACGCGCACATCCACACTGCGGTCTTTCGTTCGAACCTGAATTCTTCCGTCCTGGGGCAGTCTCTTCTCAGCGATATCCAAATTGGCCATCACCTTGATTCTGGCTGGAACTGGCAAACGAAATTGGGCAGGCAGTTTCATCATTTCATGAAGGGAACCATCAATTCGAAATCGAACTCGGCTAAACCCCTCGAAAGGCTCAATGTGAATATCACTCACTTTGCGTTTGATTGCCTCTAAGAAAATATTATTGATGAGCTTGATAATAGGTTTGCTATCGCTTTTGGCCGAATCAATCGTTTCCGACTGAGCATTAATGGCTATTCCCGTCTGGGTTTGCTCTTGATTGGGATCTCGATAGTCTTTTGCACTTCCTAGGACGCTTGGCCCTTCTTTATAAAGCTTTTCAACGATAGCCAAAATATCGGATTCGGCAGCTAAAACGACACTCACTTCCATATTCGAAATAAATCTGACGTCATCTATTGCGGATACATGAGTCGGATCCGCCATCGCGATTTTCAGTTTATTATCTTCAATAGACAGAGGGATTAGGCTGTGTTTCTGACAGAGCGATTTCGGAACTAGTCTCAAAATCTCGGGCGCGACAAACTCCCCTTCCAGAGAGACTGCGGGGATTCCATATTGGGCACTCAGAAAAGTGGTAAGTACTTTTTCATTAACATGTCCCAATTTAACCAAAGAGCTGCCCAGACGAGTCTTCTCTTTGACCTGAAAATCGGAGGCAGTCTTAAGCTGCTCTTTTGTGATCAGGCCTTTTGAAACCAACAAAGCCCCGAGTTTCCCTGGGTTCATGGATGCTGCTTTCTTAATTTAAGTACTGAATATTTTGGAACAATGGCTGAGAAAAGCCTGGGATAATTATACCCCAGAACCGCTTAAGAAATCACCAAGCTTTGACCCGTCATTTCTTTGGGAATTGGAAGTTTCCAGAGTTTTAGAAAAGTAGGAGCAATATCAGATAGTTTCCCAGTTGCGGCAAGTTTCGTTGCAGTGTGCAAAGGATCAATCAAAATAAAGGGAACGGGCAAGAGCGTATGGGAAGTGAGGGGTTGGCCCGAACTATCCAACATCATTTCGCAGTTTCCATGATCCGCAGTCAAAATAGCAAAAGAACCCGATTTTTCGATCCAAGTGACAATTTTTCCAAGACATCGATCAATCATCTCTAACGCGGATATGGCTGCGGCGAGATTTCCCGTATGGCCGACCATATCCGGATTGGCAAAGTTTACGACCGCAAACTGATACTGGCCCGTATTTAACTCCTGCAACAATCTCTCAGTGACAGCTTCAGCACTCATCTCTGGCTTCAAGTCATACGTTTTCACTTCCCGAGGGGAGGGAATAAGCACACGGTTTTCCCCTGCAAAAACTTTTTCATCCCCTCCATTGAAAAAGTAGGTCACATGCGCATACTTTTCCGTCTCCGCTATTCTCAATTGATTCCAGTTTTGGGCACTCACGACTTCCCCCAAAGTCATTGGAACCTTGGCTTTTTCATAAGCAGCCGGAAGCTTGAGGGATTCATCATACGGAGTCATACAAACGAAACTCGATAGTTTCGGAATTTTGTTACGTTTAAATCCTGTGAACTCAGGTTGAGTCAGGGCCCGACTGATTTGCCTGGCTCGGTCTGCTCTAAAATTGAAGAAAATAACGGCATCCCCATCTGCAACTCCAGAAAAGCCGTGAGCGATTGCCGGCGACACGAACTCATCTGTCTCATTTCGAGAGTAACAATCAGCTAAGTATTGTTCTGGATCAGAAAATTGAAACTGGGCTTTCGCTTCGACCAAAGCTTCATAAGCCAGTTGAGTTCTTTCCCAACGAGTGTCTCGATCCATCGCATAGAATCGCCCCATCACGCTGGAGATTTCCCCCTCCCCTTCTTTTTGAAGATAGGACTTCAATTGCCGAAGATAGTTTTTGCCCGAAATGGGAGACGTATCTCGACCATCCATGAAACAATGGATTTTTACTGACGAGATTCCCTGCTGATTTGCCAATTCAATCAGGGCAAACAAATGACTGAGATGAGAATGGACTCCCCCATCTGAAAGAAGACCCATCAAGTGAAGAGAGGTCTTACCCCCTTGTTTTTTAACTGCCTCACAGGCTTTCAACAAAACTGGATTACTGAAAAAACTTTTGTCCTCGATGGCCCGGCTGATCAGAGAAAAGTCCTGAAACACCACCCGGCCAGCCCCGATATTCAAATGCCCCACCTCTGAATTCCCCATAAAGCCTTCGGGAAGTCCCACATTTTTTTCTGAGGCTTCAATCTGGGTGTGTGGATATTTTTCCAGCAGCGAGCGATAAATGGGCATCCCAGCCTGGGCCACCGCGTTATTCTGAGGAGAGGGATTGACACCAAAGCCATCTAAAATAATCAGGACGCCAGAACGGACGGGACTTGAAGAAGAGAAATTCATGACTCCAAAATTCTTAACATGAATCCTACTGATCTGGGAGAGAAAAGCTTGAAATCTCTCGGTATTACGCATATTTTTTATCCACATTTTAATAACAATCCTGGAGCCTCTTATGATCGATTTCAGTCTTAGTGATGAACAACTAGCTCTCAAAGATATGGTCCGAAAATTCGTTCAAGCGGAGATCATTCCCAATGCTCACCGCTTCGATGCTTCCGGTGAGTTTCCCCACGAGATTATTCGCAAGGCTTGGGAAAATGGTCTGATGAATCCCGCTGTTCCCGAAAAATTTGGTGGCTTAGGATTCGGGATTACTGAAGACGTCATCATGAATGAAGAGCTGGGAGCTGGATGTTTAGGGATGACGACCAGTATTGCAGTCAACACCCTAGGTCTCTACCCCATTCTGATTGGCGGCACTGACGAACAAATCAAACATTGGGTCACGCCTTTTCTCAATGAACCCATTCTTGCATCATTCTGTTTAACCGAACCTGGAGCTGGCTCCGATGCCGGCTCCTTATCTTGTCATGCAAAAGATGAAGGAACTCATTTCGTTCTGAACGGATCCAAAATGTGGATTACCAATGCGGGACATGCTGAACTATTCACCGTTTTTGCCACGACCAATAAAGAACTCCGATCAAAGGGAACCGTCTGTTTAGTCGTCCCAGCTAAATCGCCCGGTGTTTCACTTGGAAAACACGAAGACAAAATGGGGCAACGCTGTTCCGATACACGCGCAATCACATTTGAAAATGTTAAAGTTCCGAAAGAAAATATGATTGGACAGATCGGCGACGGATTTAAAATTGCTTTAAAGACTCTGGATAAAACACGAACCCCCATCGCCGCTGGAGCAGTAGGTGCCGCCCGAGCTGCAATGGAATACGCCATTAAATATTCCAAAGAGCGAAAGCAATTCAATCAACCTATCTCTAATTTTCAGGGCATTCAGTTTATGTTGGCCGATATGGCCACTAAAATTGAAGCAGGACGCTTGCTTTGCTATCAGGCTGCCTGGGCACTTGATAAAGGCCAAATGAAAGTGGGAAGTTACTATGCCTCTCTGGCAAAACGTTTCTCGGCAGATATGGCCATGGAAGTAGCTACTGATGCAGTTCAAATTTATGGCGGTTATGGTTACACCAAAGAATATCCGGTAGAAAAGATTATGCGGGATGTGAAGCTGGTTCAAATTTACGAGGGCACCAGCCAAATTCAACGTGTAGTGATCGCCCGTCACCTTCTAGAAGACTAATGAAATGATTAGAGGAGAACTCAGATGAATATCATCGTTCTAGTAAAACAAGTTCCAGACACTGAAACCAAGATCAAGATTTCTGGAGACAAGAAAAGTATTGAACAAGGCGATATCAAGTGGGTCATCAACCCCTATGATGAATTTGCCATTGAACAGGGATTAAAAACAAAAGAGACCCTGAAAGCCGGAACCGTCACTGTTGTTTCGGTAGGACCGGATCGAGTGGTTGAGGCGCTCAGAACGGCAGTTGCCATGGGAGCCGATAATGCTTGTCATGTAAAAATCGATCAGGAAATGGATACCTATTTGGTAGCAAAAGCTTTAGCTGAAGTTGTAAAAAAAGAAGCCGGTCAGCTGGTGTTTTCAGGAAAACAAGCGATTGATGATGATCAAGCTGCCACTTTTGGCTATTTGGCCGAACTTCTGAATTGGCCTTCCGCTTCCATGGTCGTTAAATGTGAAATCACAAACGGGAAAGCGGTCGTTCAACGGGAAGTTGAAGGGGGCACTCGATTTACAATTGAACTCCCCACACCAGCAGTGATTGCGGTAGATAAAGGAATTAACACCCCTCGATACGCAAGCCTGCCCGGAATCATGAAAGCAAAGAAAAAGGAAATCAAAACTTACTCTCTGGCTGATTTAGGGCTTGGCTCTGAAAAGCCAAAAACAACGGCTTCAGACTTCGCCCTTCCCCCTGAGCGCCAAGCTGGAAAAAAACTTTCTGGGGATACGACTGCGCAAGTAAAAGAACTCGTTCGTTTATTAAGAGAAGAAGCCAAAGTCATCTAACAAGAGGAAACCACCATGTCTATTTATCTCATTGCCGAACACAAAGAAGGAAAACTAAAAAGAGTCAGTCTTGAAATTTTAAGTGAATGTATACGCCAAGGAGTTGAACCAACCTGTGTTTTGGCGGGTGACGGAAACATGGATTCTGCGGCTCAAGAATTAGGCAAATATGGCGCAAAGAAAGTCGTCGTGCTCGAAAATGCCGAACTCAAAAATTACTCTAACGAAGGATTGGCGAACGCTTTCCATGCTTACCTCTCTAAGCAATCTCCGACTGCGATCATTACAGGTGCGAGTTGGGTGGGAAAAGACATGCTGCCTCGCTTAGCTGCCAAGTTTCAGGTAGGGCTTGCAGCTGACTGTACTGAATTTAAAGTTTCCGGCGGTATTTCGGCTCGACGACCCGTTTTTGCTGGGAAATGTTCTCAAAGTCTTTCTTTTTCCGGAAACCCTGCCATTTTTTCAGTTCGTCCCAATGTTCTAGCCTTGGGTGAGCCGAAAGGCAGTGCTCCACAAATCGAAAAAGCTTCAGCTGAAGTGGGGCAAATTCGTGCGAAAGTAACTGAAGTTCTCTCCAGTGGTGAAAAAAAGGTAGATCTCACCGAAGCGGATATTATTATTTCTGGAGGACGGTCTTTAAAAAGTGCCGACAATTTCAAAATCCTCTTTGATTGTGCCTCTGTGATGGGGGCTGCAGTAGGTGCTAGCCGAGCAGCCGTTGATGCCGGTTACGCCCCTCACGACATGCAAGTGGGCCAGACAGGTAAAACAGTTAGCCCCAAACTCTATATCGCCTGTGGCATTTCAGGTGCCATCCAGCACTTGGCCGGAATGAGAACTTCTAAAGTTATCGTCGCGATCAATAAAGATCCAGAAGCACCTATTTTTCAAAAGGCAGATTACGGGATTGTCGCGGATCTCTTCGAAGTGGTTCCTCTTTTGACTGAGGAATTAAAGAAGCTCAAAGCCCATTCATAAAAACAGCTCTTTTTTTGCGTCGAACGAGCTGGGTTAACACCTATTTCCACAGTTGCGATCGTTTCACACGCCTGTGAAATGGGCCTCGTTTGGTCATGCTCAGTGTAGATGTTCAGATCTAGCCCGCTGGAGTCACTCCTCTTGGTCCAAACAAGAAATCCTAAGACTTTTTTGTGGCGAAGGATTTGGATGCGACTGAAAAGACGCTCTAAGCTGAGATTTTCAGCTTTTGCCCACTCCACATAAGAATCCCAATCCGAAAAAACATCTCGGCTGCGGCCTTTATCCACTTCAATTCTCAAGAGCTCAAACGGAAACAACTTCAGTAACCGTTTTATGAGAGTAAACGCTTCCTCTTCCATCGGGTTAGTCCAGCGCCACTGGATTGAGCACCTCGACTGAAGCCCATTTTTCCGGCAAAAGCTTGGCAACTTTCTAGAGGGGGTGACAAATCCTTTGGTAATGATCAGATGTGTTTTTGATTTCACCCCAATTACATATCCTTTTTCTTAAAAGAATTGTTTATTTTTTTCTCTAACCTGTTACAAAAGTTCAGTTACAATTTCAGTTAAATACTCTTACCCCTGGGAGGTACTTATGGCAGTGAATGACGATTACCGAGGATGGCCCCACTTGATGTGTTCGGGCTTTGATGCGGATAAACGCGCTTTGATGTCATATGATCATATCTATAGCTTCTTAAAAACTCTCCCGGAAAAGATTGGCATGCAAAAGATGGGACTTCCCATCGTTTACAAGGTAACTCGGGAAGATCACCCAGACGTTGGAATCACCGGAGTGACTATTATTGCTACTTCCCACATCAGTATTCACACCTTCCCCCGTGGTCAAAAAGACGGAAAGAAAAAACCTCGTGGGGTAGAACGAAGAATTTTCAGACCCTTTTTCACGTTCGACTGCTACAGCTGTAAAGGTTTCAATCCAGATATCGTTTACGATGAGCTGAAAAAGTACTTTCGACCAAAAACAATTGAGACCGCTTTAGTCTACCGTTTACGCGAAGAAGAAGAGCTGATTGAAGTCGAAAACTACTAAGTTTGCCACTCAGTAAAAGCCATATCGTAGAGACAGGCTAGCAGTGCGGCTATTGGGTGAAGACCAATCTAGATGAGTTCCGACTGAAGCAAACGGTGTGAAAAAATAATTTACATAACTAAATAAACTAAGAGTATTTACGACATCGCCTAAGGAAGCTTCTCGGTTAAGCGCCCTTCCGACACTCCACATCTGGTTACCGCCAACCCCCAGATGCCATTCTCGATTAATCGCATAACCCAAGGTGGCAGTGGCATTGATTTGATTGTCCCGAATAAACTTTTCAAATACCGTGCCTTCCAGTCTTACATAAGTCAGATCAATCATGCCTAACCAATCATAGTATTCCTTAGAAAAACTGACTCCTATTAAAGGCTCGAGTAGGCCATTCCCACTCCTTGTTTGAAACAAATTTCCCTGATGAAAATCTTTGCCTTCAGTCGGTAGCTTAGCTGCAAAAACCACATTAACGGTGGGAAAGAGCTCTTCCACAAATAAATTCCGTAAAACGGTCATTCTGAGACCCAAGCTCACATCTCCCAAACCCGTCTCGCTCTCACGCCGGGCTCCATAATCCACCTTATGTTGGACCACTGGAACTCTTCCAAAGACCTCTAAATGTGGAGTCAGGCGCACAGCCGAATAAGCCTGCAAAGATAAGTTGTACCAGCTAGAGTAATCTTGAAAAGAAGTGGTCAAACCAAAGTCGTATTTTTGCATCGCCTGGAGTGAATTAAGCGACCTTGTTCCTCCTCCCAAACAGCACTCGGACGCTCGCAGCCCCCCAGCGAGGGTGAAAAGAATGATAAAAAATTGGAAAATATTCATGAGTCGGCTCTGAAATATGCCGTATTCGTATACCAGAGACAGAAACTTACCGGAAGGATCTCAGGTAAGTGCCTAACTTTAAAAGCATCCTTGCCACCCCTAATCCAATCCCCCCTCCAACAGCCCATCCCACAACCACATCAAAGGGAAAGTGCACTCCCAAATAAACTCGACTCCAGCCGACCAGAAAAGCCAAAGCCATCACGACGACAAGAAAGCCCCCCTCTAAAACAACTGAAGCGGCAGCTACGACCGCAGCTCCATTCGCCGCATGGTTGGAGGGCATTCCGAACTGCCCACCACAGCTTTCGGCTCTTAGAACGACCTCTCTTTGGTGGCATGGACGCAATCGTTGGAAATACTTTTTCAGAACATGAGCGTTAACGGCATCGGTTACTCCCAGAGCGATGGACGAGATCAGAAGGGCTTGGAGCCAGGTTTTCTTCTTGAAAACAAGACCGAGAATCAAGAAAAGAAAAGCAATGCCCCACCAAGTGCGATAGTTCGAAATTAGTGAAGCAAATTTATCAAGGCCATTGAAAGAGAGAGTTCCGTTGATCCAATCAAAAAGCTGATTATCCCATTCGACGAATTTCATCTTTTTCTCGGTCCAGTATCCCATATAAACTTCCCAAATTCACCTAATCGCTTTAAGGTTAGCTTCATGAGAAAAAGCGTTTTCTCACTCGTGGGAGTGGCAGCCCTAGGCTATTTTGTAGACATTTTTGATCTTGCTCTTTTTGGAATCGTACGCGTTCAAAGTCTTAAAGACTTGGGCATTCCTGATGAAGACCTCCTCTCAGTTGGAGTTCGCCTCCTCAACGCCCAAATGCTCGGCCTTCTCTTTGGAGGAATCATTTGGGGGGTTCTGGGCGATAAATTGGGACGACTAAAGGTTCTCTTTGGCTCCATTCTTCTTTACTCAGTATCCAATTTAGCTAACGCCTGGGTTACCTCTGCTGAGGCTTATGCTTATCTTCGCTTTATAGCTGGGCTAGGGTTGGCGGGAGAGCTTGGGGCCGCCATCACACTGGTAGCCGAAACCCTTCCCAAGGAAAAACGGGGATACGGAACAGCGGTTGTGGCGGGAGTGGGACTCTCCGGGGCTGTGGCAGCGGGGACCTTATCCGAATGGATTTCTTGGAGAACAACCTATGCCATCGGGGGCACCCTCGGACTGCTACTGCTTTTTCTGAGGTTTAAAGTTTCAGAATCGACTTTGTTTACCCAAATAAAAGCCTCCGATGAAATCTCAAGAGGTAATCCGCTTCTTTTCTTATTTGCGCCCAAACGATTGGTTCGATATCTGTCGTGTATCTTAATCGCTGTACCCATTTGGTACTGTGCTGGGATCTTAATGACTTTCGCGCCGGAAATCGGACGCGAACTCAAAGCACAAGAAACTCTATCGGCAGGGAGAGCAATTTTATTTTCTTATATAGGCGTTTCTATTGGGGATGTCTTATCGGGAATTCTCAGTCAGCTATTTAAAAGCAGGAAAAAAATTATTGGGTGGTGTTTAGTTTTAGAGGCACTGATTGCATCTATCATTTTGACCAGTAGCACCGTCTCCCCTCCTCTTTTCTACTTCCTTGCTTTTGTGATCGGCCTTGCAACTGGCTATTGGGCTATCTTCGTGACAATCACCAGTGAGCACTTCGGTACAAATTTGCGTTCAACAGCAACCACCAGTGCGCCTAATTTTGTGCGTGCTTCGGTGGTGCCAATGACCTACACGCTGACTTGGCTTAAACCCACGCTAGGTCTATTGCCCAGCGTTGCGCTCATTGGAGCAGTGGTTTTCGTTTTAGCCGGTATTTCACTTTTCTTTCTGGAAGAAACATTCTCCAAAGATCTCAATTATGTTGAAACCTAAACCGTGATACTCTTGAGACGCTTATGCAAGACCGACAACCCCCTTTAGAAAAAGAACTGAAATATTTATTAACCAAGAAGGATTATGATGCCCTTTTGAGGGCCTCAAAAAAACGGATCGTAAAGTCAATTAAACAAGTAAATATTTATTTCGATGACAACAGTTTGCGGCTCCGGAAGAAACGAATAGGCCTTCGGGTTCGAATTGAAAATGAACAAAAGTGCACTTTAACTCTTAAAGAGCCATCCAAACTCCGCTCAAAAAAGGTTCCTAAATTAAAAATCAGGCACGAATGGGAGTGTTCGCTACCGCATACACTAGCGAAAAAGGTGATCAAAGGTAAAACGCCTATCGGTTCGTTAAAAAGAATCCCGATTACCATTTTAAATCACCACTTTTCTGAGAGCCAAATTGAAAAAATTATACCCCTGGGCGCCGTAAAAACCCTGAGGACTTTTGTAAAAGCAGACCAGGGTGTTCTTCTAGAGATAGATAAATTCAAAATGTTTGGGCAAAAGTTTTACGAACTCGAAGTAGAAACACATGATCCAGTCTTGGCGGACAAAACTGTTCGCTCTTTGTTAAAAAAACTTAAGATACCCTGTCGACCGATTACGAAATCTAAGCTTGGTCGTTTTTTAGACCTTTGGAAGAAGGATCAGCGTAGCTAGTTTTTATGAGCCCCTTTCGCTTTTCACGTTTTCTGCCCTTCCTCAACTCTTCGCCCGACATCACTTTAGTTCACCGAGATCTTTCTTGGCTTCAATTCAACGAAAGAGTCTTGGCAGAAGCCCAAAAGCCAAGTCATCTGCTTCTAGAGAGAATTAAGTTTCTTGCAATTTCAGCGTCGAATTTAGATGAATTTTTTTCAATCCGTGTATCCGCCCTTCAAAAGAGCTTGGACAAAGCGAAAAAGAACTTTGATTTTTCAAAAGCACAGTATCTCAGTGATACGCAAGATCATTTGCTTAAAGGAATTCGACGGTTTGGAGAGATCCAACGAGAGACATTAGATATTTTAAGTGGTGAGCTCGCTGGCGAGGGAATCTTCCTTCACTTGAAACCCCAACGAAAAGAGCCCTCTTTTTATATCGCTCGGGAACTCTTCGACGAATTGATTAGCCCACACTTGCCCGCACCAGAGCGTTTTGAAATGAGGTCGCTTTCCACTTTGGAGACCCTCCAATCGGCTTTCATCCTCCCAGGGGATTTTTGGATTAAAATTCCCAAAAGTCTTCCCCAGCTGATGGGAAAATCGGATCGCAGAGGCAGACACTGGGATTTCTTCTTTCTGGATGACCTACTTCCCCTCTTCTTGGGGCCACCTGCTCCCGCCCATTGGTCGACGGGAACGATTCGTCTGACCCGTGATGGTGACTATGAGTACGATCTCGCAGATGCAGATAGCAAGACAGTCCCCGAGTTGATTCAAAGTAAAGTTAAGAACAGAGAGCGTGGACGCCCGATCAGACTGCAAACAAAAGGACAGTTCAATAAAGACTTTATTGAAGGAGTAGGAGAACGGCTCAGCTTAGACAAAAGACAAATCCACCCGGCGCCTCACACTTTATTCTTGCAGAGCCTCTGGAGTCTTTACCGAGCGATTCCCGCCGACTTTGGGAAAAGGCCCATTCGTTTTTTGGTTCCGAAACCTGCATTTCCCCCCATGTTTAAGAACAGTTCTTCTTTGTTTGAGAGGATAAAAGAACAAGACCTTCTTCTTCACCATCCCTACGACTCGTTTGATGCTTTCATTAAATTCATCGAAAACGCTGCACATGATCCCGATGTTATTTCAATCGAACAAACAATCTATCGAATGGATCCTTCCTCTCCGATCATTGAACACCTAAAACATGCCGCCAAAACAAAGAAAGTGAACGTGATTTTGGAGTTAAGAGCTCGCTTCGATGAAATGAATAATCTCACCATTGCCTCTGAGCTTAAAAAAGCGGGGGTTAAAGTTTTTTATGGATTTGGAAAACTGAAACTTCACGCGAAAGTAACTCTCGTGACGCGAAAAGAGGGCCAGGTTGACCGTTATTATACCCACCTTTCAACCGGCAATTACCACTCGGGAACTGCAAAATCTTACACCGATTTGGCCATACTCTCCTCGAGAGATGAGATGGGGCTAGATGCCAGATATTTCTTTGACTCAGTTTATGAGCAAAAGATACCAACTCATTTCAAAAAATGGGTTGTTGCCCCCCATCAGCTTTCAAAAAAAGTTCATAAACTCATCAAGCAAGAAATCGAAGCGGCAAAACAGGGGCGTAAAGCCTATATTTTTGTCAAAATAAATGCTTTGGTAGATGAAGATACGATTGAATCACTCTATAAGGCATCGCAAGCAGGTGTCCAAATCGACCTCGTAGTCAGAGGGGCTTGCTCGTTAATTCCCGGCATAAAGGGATTGAGCGAAAATATCCGTGTCATTAGTATTTTAGATTATTTTTTAGAGCATAGCCGCATTTACTATTTTGAGAACGCTCAGAAGCTATATCTATCGAGTGCGGATTGGATGCCACGCAACTTTCTTCGTCGCCTCGAAATCGCATTCCCCGTGTTGGATCAAAGACTTTATTCCTACTTGCGAGATGTGGTTTTGACCGCCTATTTAAAAGATACAGCTCAGGCCAAGGAATTAACGGCTCAAGGGGTCTGGAAAACCAGAAGCGCTCCCAAAGGCGAAGCTCTCTTTCGCTCGCAGTTTTTCTTTCAGGAGTTAGCTGAAAACAACTATCGAGGAACCGGACTTGAATAAGACACTCGTGATTGTCAGACACGCTCATCGAGATACTTCGAAGGGGCAAGAATTCAATAACGGCCTCTCGGATAAAGGCAGAAAACAAGTCCGAAAACTTTTTGATTTTTATTTTGAGCGCTTTCCAGAAGTAGAAAAGCCAATTCTCCTTTCAAGCGCCAGAAAGCGCTGTGTTGAAACGTTAGAGCCTCTGGCTAGAAAGCTCGAAAGACGGTTGGTCCTTTCTCCCCTACTTCTGGAGCGAACAGAAAAAGAAACGGTCCCTCAATTCAAACAGCGAATCCGTCGATTCAAAAGAGAACAGGTGAAAAACCCCTCAGAGCTTACCGTCATTTGCTCTCACGGTGATTGGATTCCTTTCTTTTTTAAAGAACTTCTAGGGATTGAAATAGAACTCAAAAAAGGAGGATGGGCTGAGGTTGAGTTTACTGATAAACCTCGTCTGACGTGGATTGTTCAGAGTTTTTAATTGGAGCGGGTGACCGGGTTCGAACCGGCTACCCTCAGCTTGGAAGGCTGATGCTCTAGCCAAATGAGCTACACCCGCTTAAGTGGGGAGTAGTTAACATCAAAAATAAGTCCTCGTAAATGCCTAAGGCTTAGCCCCGTACATTTTCAGCGCTTTTTCACGCTGCACCGAGTGTTCGACAATCGGGGCCGGGTAATTTTTCGGCCGATTTAAGCCAGGCTCATGAATTTCTTTGGCCGATAGCCCCTTTAACTCAGGCACGTACTCCTTTATATAGGCTCCTTCGGGATCAAACTTTTTACTTTGAAGATAAGGATTAAAAATTCGAAAGTAAGGCTGCGGATCACAACCCGTCGAGGCAGCCCACTGCCACCCCCCATTGTTCGGCGCGAGATCTCCATCCAGGAGCGTTTCCATGAAGAACTTTTCCCCCCATTTCCAATCAATGAGAAGATCCTTGGTTAAAAAAGAGGCAACCACCATTCGAACTCGATTATGCATCCAGCCGGTTTTTGCCAGCTGCCTCATGCCAGCATCCACTAATGGGTATCCTGTTAAGCCAGCTTTCCAGGCCGTAAAATACCGTTCGTTGTTTTCCCACTTAAGATTCCGAAACTTTTCCTGAAAAGCAGTCGTCTCGACTTGAGGAAAATGCCAAAGAATATGGTAATAAAACTCTCTCCAAATAATTTCCTTCAAAAACTTTTCTTCGCCTTCCGTGAGTTTACCAGGTCTGTCTAAATCCAGCTCAGCAATGACTTGAGCCCCTGTTAAAGACCCATTTTTAAAAAACTGGGAAAGCTTCGATGTGCCATCAATTGAGGGGATATCCCGGTCTTTCCCATAATTTTTTATGGCCTTCTTAAATTCACGCACCCGATGAAGAGCGGATTGGGCTCCACTGGAAGGAATGGGGATCGTTACTTTTTTACTGTTTTTCTCACGATAAGCTCCCAACACATCGCCTAAATCATCCGCCTTGAGAAGACTTTTCCAAGTCATAGAAAAGAGCTTTTGGGGTTTTCCCTCTTTGATGAATCCATTGAGGTACAAAAGGCCTTTTTTCTGGCTTTCTACTCGTGCCCTGACCCCGGGCGTTTTAAAGTACTCCATCCATTTACGAGAAAAAGGCGAATACACTTGATAGGCAGATGTCGGATCTTCCCCTTTGAAAATCTCATGTGGCTCAATCAAACAATGATCCCGCTCGGTGATTATCGAGACCCCACGCGCCTGAAACCATTTCCCCATGGTCTCATCCCTTTTTCGGGCAAATGGCTCATAATCTCGGTTCCATGACACGCATTTCGGGAGAGACTTTCCCCCGACCTTGAGCTTTTCAAACAGGCTTTCGAAGGAGGTTTCAGGACCAATATCCATAAAAAGGAGGTCCCCCCCCGCCTCTCTTAACTCTTGTTGAAGAGAAACCAGGGTTTCTAAGAAAAATTGAAATCGGTTATGAGAAAAGTCGTCGCGACTTAGAAACTTCTTATCAAAACAGAAAAGCCCAAGAACCTTACCCTGATTTGCTTTCCAATTCGCCTGCAGGGCTGGATTCCCAGCCACCCTTAAGTCTCTTCTAAACCAATGGATTCCATATTCCATGGCGGGGACCCTACCCCACCCCCATCCACCTGGAAACCTTATATTTAAATGAGTTCTGGACACTTAAGACATCTTTAGCTAAAAGTTTAGATTCTCTTTTTCGGGCAGGACTGTGCCCATGTAGCTCAGGCGGTAGAGCACGTCCTTGGTAAGGACGAGGTCACGGGTTCGAGTCCCGTCGTGGGCTTATTTTTTTCGGAAAAGAGAAAAGGCAAAACAGATTTTATCAGCAGGAGAACAACACAATGTCTAAGGCTAAATTTGAAAGAACAAAACCTCACGTAAACGTCGGAACGATTGGTCACGTTGACCACGGGAAGACGACTCTGACATCAGCAATCAC
>Ga0214923_10003302_pt1 | contig 20326 bp, 19 predicted proteins | sample LL1510_MetaG_FD_177993 | JGI IMG/M metagenome (GOLD analysis project Ga0214923, IMG submission 177993) | Freshwater microbial communities from Lake Lanier, Atlanta, Georgia, United States - LL-1510 | ecosystem: Environmental > Aquatic > Freshwater > Lake | place: USA: Georgia | collected...
TCTATGTCAGCTGGCTTCATCCCTTCAAGGAGCAGAAGCTGGTGGTGGTGGGATCGAAAAAAATGGCCAGCTTCTGCGACATCACCAAGGAGCTGATTCTTTATGACCAAAGGGTGGAGTGGCAGGAGGGTCAGCCGGTTCCCATCAAGGGAGACGGCCAAAAAATTGATTTTGGGAAGGCCGAGCCGCTGGCTGAAGAGTGCCTCCACTTTATCAAATGTATCCGCGACCGAAGTAGGCCTCGGACCGATGGGCGGAAAGGCCTTGAAGTTGTAAGCCTCCTTTATGCAGCCCAGAAGTCTCTTTCGACAAATGGGAAACAAGTTTTAATCAAGTGAGCAGTAGCCCGTTTGCGGTTTGCCGGGACTATACTCTGCCCGGTTCTGCAAACTGCCAACCGCCTACCCCCCACTCTGTCTGCAAATGACAACTCCCGACTACTACGCGCACCCCTCCGCAATCGTGGACCCGGGAGCCAAGATCGGAAAGGGAACCAAAATCTGGCATTTTTGTCATATTGGTCCAGAGGCGGTGATCGGGGAAAGATGCTCCCTGGGTCAGAATGTTTATGTGGGAAGGGCAAAGATTGGGAATGGGGTAAAGATCCAAAACAACGTCAGTGTCTATGACGAGGTGGAGATCGAGGACGATGTCTTTTGTGGGCCCAGTATGGTGTTTACCAACGTCTATAACCCAAGGGCCGCGATTCCGCGCAAAGACCAGTATCGCAAAACCTTGGTAAAAAAGGGCGTAACCATCGGGGCCAACGCCACGATCATCTGCGGGGTCACTTTGGGAGAATACTGTTTTATCGGTGCCGGGGCGGTGGTGAATCGGGATGTGAAGCCTTATGCCCTAATGCTGGGGATTCCTGCAAGACAAGCAGCATGGATGAGTCGTTTTGGCGAACAGATCCCGTTGCCTAAAGAGGGGCAAGGAAAATACGTGTGCAAAAAAACCCAGGACTTGTATCTTCTTAAAAAAGACACTCTTGAAATACAGGACCCAAGACCAAACCAGAACTGTCTTCAAAGATAAAATAAAATGAATCTAGAAAATAAAAAAGTGTTAGTTATCGGAGGAGCGGGACTTATAGGAAGCCATGTGGTGGATCAACTCGTCAAAACCAAAACCTCGCAAATTATTATCTTCGATAATTTTGTTCGTGGATCTATGGAAAATCTTTCCGAAGCTCTAAAAGATTCACGGGTCAAGATCTTCGAAGCCGGCGGGGATATTTGCCAGATAGACATCCTCGAAAGGGCGGTCAAAGGCATGGATGGCGTTTTTTGCCTAGCGGCCCTCTGGCTACTGCAGTGTCATGAATTTCCGCGCGCCGCGTTTGAAGTTAATGTGAGGGGAGCGTTTAACGTCATGGAGGCGTGTGTCGCGAATAAGGTGCAGAAACTCGTTTTTTCATCCTCCGCATCCGTTTATGGGGATGCGTTGACGGAGCCCATGACGGAAGATCACCCTTTTAATAACAAAAATTTTTACGGTGCTACCAAGATCTGTGATGAAGCAATGCTGCGTGCTTACCACCATCGTTACGGACTCAATTACGTGGGTTTACGTTACATGAACGTTTACGGTCCGCGGCAGGACTATCGGGGGGCTTACATCGCGGTAATCATGAAGATGCTGGATGCCATCGATCGGGGGGAAAGCCCAACAATTATGGGAGATGGTTCCGAAGCATTTGATTTTGTAGCGGTGGAGGACTGTGCCCGAGCTAATGTATGTGCAATGGAGGCAAAAACCACCGATCAGTTTTACAATGTTGGGACGGGCAAGCGAACGTCCCTCAAGGAGCTGGCTGAAATGCTGATCCAACTGACCGGATGTAAAAAACCGATCCGATACCAGCCACGCAGCCAGGCCACTTTGGTGCGGAACCGGATCGGGTGTCCGAAGAAAGCAGCCCAACAAATCGGCTTTACGGCGGGAATCGACTTAAAAGAGGGACTCAATCGTCTGATCGATTGGCGGGCCAAACACAAGGCCGAGGTGGAGACCCGAAGAAAAGCCGTTGGGATTTGAGAATTCCGATTTAGGAATAAAGATATTTAGGTTCTGAGTACGGAGTGCTGAGTACTGAATTTAAGCCTCAAGGATTTACCCAGCACCCAGAACTCCGGACCCAGCACATAAAAATCTCAAATCCGAAATCCCAAATCTGAATTCTAAACCAACAACCATGATTCCCATTGCTCGGACATCCTTAACGGAAGCGGAAATCAAAAGCGTATTGGAACCACTCCGTTCTGGTTGGCTGGTTCAAGGGCCAAAAGTCAGGGAGTTTGAGGAAAAGTGGTCAACCTTCACTGGGGCCAAGCACTCCGTCGCGGTGAGTTCCTGCACCACGGCACTGCACCTCTCTTTGGCGGCCTTGGGGTTTGGAGCGGGGGACGAGGCGATCGTGCCGGCCTTTACCTGGATCTCCACGGCCAACGTGGTGGAGCACTTGGGTGGAAAAGTCGTTTTTTGCGATATTGATCTCAAGACCTTCAACATCGATCCCGATCAAATTGAATCCAAAATTACTTCTCGCACTCGGGCCGTTCTACCAGTGCATCTGTTTGGCCTGGCTGCCGATATGACTCAGATTTTGAAAATCGCACGAAAACACAATCTTTGGGTTGTGGAGGATGCAGCCTGTGGTTTTGGGGCTAAATATCATGGTAAGCACGTAGGAACTTTAGGCAACACAGGATGCTTTAGTTTCCATCCGCGCAAGGCCATCACCACAGGGGAGGGCGGCATGGTAACTACAGAAGATCCCGAGCTGGCGGAAAAAATGCGGCGGATGCGGGATCATGGGGCTGGTTTGAGCGATTTGCAGAGGCATCATGGTGCCAGGCCCTATTTGCTCAGCGACCATCCGGAGGCCGGTTACAACTATCGGATGACCGATCTGCAGGCAGCACTGGGAAGCGCACAAATGGACAGGGCCAAAGAAATTGTCAAAGAAAGAAAGCGGCTTGCCGAGAAGTACGACGAAGCCTTTACCGGGCTAAACTGGCTACAAGCCCCTGCAAAAATAGCTGGGTACGAACATGGGTATCAGAGCTATCCTTGCCTGTTTGAGCCTGCGGAAATCCGGCCTCAAAAAATTCCAACAATCCGCGAAAGGCGCAACGAGTGGATGAATCGTCTTTTTCAGGCCGGCATCTCGACCCGTCCGGCCACCCACGCGGTCCACATGCTTTCGTCCTATCGTCAAAAATACGGGTTAAAACCCCATGATTTTCCCAGCGCGTGGGCAGCAAACGACTGCAGTGTCTCTCTGCCGCTTTTTCATGGAATGAAGGAGGGGGAGCAGGATAAAGTCATCGAAACAGTAAAAAAGCGATAAGAGTTGTCATTTCAGATTTTAGATTTCGAAATTACAATTTGTTAGTTCTGAGTGCGGGGTGCTGGGTACCAACTTAAGACTTTAGTGATTTACCCAGCACCCAGAACTCCGAACCCAGCACTCAATAAAGAATGTTAAAAACCGGTAAAACTAAGCTGAGAATCAAAAATAATGTGCGGTATAACTGGATACATTAATCTCGACGAGTCACCTGCATCGGCGGTCATTTTAAAAAAGATGACCGATGCCATCTCCCACCGCGGCCCAGACGGGGAGGGGCAGTGGGTGGAGGGGAATGTGGGGATCGGTCACCGGAGATTGGCCATTCTCGATCTGTCCCCTGCGGGGCACCAGCCGATGGTGAGTGCAGACCACCGCTGGGTGCTCAGCTACAACGGCGAGATCTACAACTTCCGTGAACTGCGCGCCGAAATAGAAGCCGAAGGCGTGTGGTTCCGAAGCCAGACCGACAGCGAGGTGGTTCTCTACGCGCTTGCTCGCTGGGGCACTGATGCGCTGCTCAAGTTCAATGGGATGTTCGCACTGGCCCTCTGGGACCGCAGGGAGCGTGCGCTGCTTCTGGCTCGCGACCGCTACGGCGTCAAGCCGCTCTACTACGCCCACCAAGGTAACACTTTTGCCTTCGGATCCGAACAAAAAGCCATTACGGCCCAGCCCGGATTTAGGAAGATTTTAAACAAGCCGGCCTTACTCGAGTATTTTACCTTTCAGAATATCTTTACCGACCAGACGTTATTACAGGACACCAAAATCCTTCCCGCCGGCCACTACTTGACCCTCAGCACCCATCACCTTAAACCCAGTACAGTAAAATACTGGGACTACCGCTTCCGCGAGCCGGAGCGGCCGCTGCGGCGCGAGGAGTACATCGAGGAGCTCGACAAGCTTTTTCGGCAGGCGGTCAATCGCCAGCTTGTCAGCGATGTCGAGCTTGGCGCGTACCTGTCTGGCGGTATGGACTCCGGATCAATCACGGCTATCGCTGCGCAAAGCTCCCCAAACCTGAAGACCTTCACTTGCGGATTTGACCTGAGTTCAGCATCGGGCATTGAACTGGCTTTCGATGAGCGTGCCAAGGCAGAGGCCATGTCCGCCAAGTTCAAAACTGAGCATTACGAGATGGTGCTCAAGGCGGGCGACATGGAGCGCTGCCTGCCGCAAGTCGCCCGTCATTTAGAAGAACCAAGAGTGGGCCAAAGCTACCCCAACTACTACGCCGCCAAACTCGCCAGCAAATTCGTCAAGGTAGTGCTCTCTGGCAGTGGCGGTGATGAACTTTTTGGCGGCTACCCGTGGCGCTACTACCGCGCCGCCAACAGTCAGAACTTTGAGCATTACATTGACCAATACTACCTGTACTGGCAACGGTTGGTCGACAATCGAGACCTGAAGGCGATGTTCGCGCCAGTATGGGGCGAAGTGAGTCATGTGTGGACGCGCGACATCTTCCGCGATGTGTTCGCCAGTCACAATCACATGCTCGAATGTCCCGACGACTACATCAACCACAGTCTCTATTTCGAAGCTAAAACCTTTTTGCACGGCTTGTTCGTGGTGGAAGACAAGCTCAGCATGGCGCACAGCCTAGAGAACCGGGTTCCATTCATGGACAACGATCTGGTGGACTTTGCGATGCAGTGCCCAGTTGGCCTAAAGCTGAACAATCTTGCCGAAGTACTCAGGATCAATGAAAACGAATCTGGTGACAAACAGGGCCAGTATTTCCAAAAGAACAACGACGGGAAACAACTGTTGCGGAATATGATGAGTCGCTACCTTACCGAGGACATTACCCGTACCGAAAAACAAGGCTTTTCTTCTCCTGACGCTAGCTGGTTTAAAGGGGAAAGTATAGACTTTGTGAAACGGACTCTCATTAATGGCAATCCCCGTATTTACGACATACTCGACCGATCGACTGTTAACCAGCTCATTGAGGAGCACCTTGATGGCAAGCAAAATCGCCGTTTGCTAATTTGGTCGCTGCTAAACGTAGAAGCATGGATGAAGGGGTGTCTATGAACCGCGTTTTTCATCAGTTCGAGCACATTCTGCCTGCGTTGTCTAACAACTTGTATGGAAATACCTTATTTGCGGATCTTAGGCATCGTAATCGCTCCACCGAGCTTTGCAATTTCCTGCCGTCCCAGTGGAGTGACGAATGCACTCCATGCGGATGTGGCTGGGCTAGAAAATCTGCATAGAATTCCAACGCAGATGCTCAAGCGATCGATAAACAAGGCCAACTTGTTCGAAGGGTTAGCGGGATGAAAAACCGGCATGTTTCTAGCAGCCGGTTGGCATCATATTTGGCCCAAGCGCTGGCTTGAGCTGGCGCCAGCCTATGGATTGCACGCCTCTCTATTGCCCGATTACAGCGATGGCGCTCCGTTGGTTTGAGCTATGATCAACGGCGAAACAAAAACCGGAATTTCCTAGTTTCAGATGAATGATTGTGTCGATTCCGGCCTCATCGCAGGCCAGAAATAAGAACCCATCTATCCGGACGACACCATCGCCACGCCCTACGCCATTATCAAAGAGCACGACGTAGAACTGCTAAGTGACAAAGTGCCATAGCTTGCTAAAAGCATATTGAAGTTGCAGTTGTAGAAAAAAACGAAGCAACGTATCATACCACAGCTCTTGTCGAAAGACGGTCTGATCGACTGGACGCAGGATGCAGAAAGTATCGACCGCTTCATCCGCGCCCAGACCAGGCTCTACCTTGGAACAATTACCACTTTGGAAACTAAGCCTCTGCACATTTGGAGAACTACAGGCGATCGAAGCTGCAAATGACCATCGAGAAGCAGGGCGCGTAGAGAGAACAAAAAAAGGTGCATACCCCGTAGACTGTGGCAAATGAGGCGTCATCATTAACGAGATCACTTATGAGCAAAGAATCTACTCCCAAACCCAACTCATATAAGCCTTCGGGGGTGGGGGCAGAGCCTGGGCGCATCGCCGAGCTGCTTGTGGAACTCCAAACTTTGCTAGCGCAGCAACAAATGCATGTGCGTGAGCAATGGAATCGTAGCCTGCCGTTCGGCGACTATATTGTTGACCGGTGGCAGAAAGCCCGTGAGTTAGGCTTTGGTAAAGGGAGCAGCATCTACGACAGTGCGTTAGTATTTGGTAATGTGCGGGTAGGTAAAAATACTTGGATCGGTCCTTTCACCGTACTAGATGGTTCAGGTGGCCTTAAGATCGGTGCCAATTGCTCAATTAGTTCTGGGGTGCAACTATACTCCCACGACTCCGTAGATTGGGCGATAAGTGGCGGCATATCAACTCCAGCATATGCACCAACTTCGATTGGTAATAATTGCTATATTGGGCCGAATACCGTTATAGCTAAGGGTGTTCATATCGGTAGTGGCTGCATTATAGGGGCAAATAGCTTAGTCTTAAATAACATTAAAAAAGGAAGCAAAGCTTTCGGCACACCGTGTCGTGTTGTCGGCAATGTGATTGTAAGGACTAAGTCGCAAGAAAGATAGAAAATGATTTCTATTCTAATTAAATTTTAAATGAACCGAGAACAATTTATACGGCTTTTGCGCAGCAAACTTATAAATACGAACACTTTAATTGATAAAAATTTTTTGCTAAATACACTTAATTCAAACTATACCAACCAACAACATACAAATAATGCCTTCTCTGAAAAATGGCAAAAGTACGAAAATAGCAGTGAAAGAGAACGATTGTTCGAGTTCCAACGTCAATGGTATTTGCAGCTTTATGGTTTCAATACCGAGATTGAGCTTGCTACATATCTAAGATCAAAGAATGTAATCTTCGATGCTGGATGTGGTCTAGGTTACAAATCTGCATGGTTTGCCAATCTCGCTCCGCATGCACTTGTAATCGGCATGGACTTCTCCGATGCTGCCAAGCAAGCCGCAAAATCCTATCACGAACTCGAAAATTTATTTTTTATTCAAGGGGATATTGCTCGTACCGGATTAATTCAAGGAAGCGTGGATTATACATCTTGTGATCAAGTGATTATGCATACAGAAGATCCTGAAGCTACATTCGCCGAACTGGCTCGAGTCACAGCACGGGGCGATGGTGAATTCGCATGCTACTTCTATGCCAAGAAAGCCCTTCCGCGTGAATTACTTGACAACTATTTCCGCACCAAATGTATGAAAATGGAACGGCAGGACTTGTGGCTTATGTCTGAACAACTGGCCGAACTTGGCAAACGTCTTAGTTCTCTCAAGATCACCTTTGAGTGTCCGGATATTCCAGTACTTGGTATTAAAGGAGGGTATTATGATATCCAGCGATTTATCTACTGGAATTTTATAAAGTGTTTTTGGAATGAGCAGCTTGGACAGGAAACATCTGTTGTCACTAATTTTGATTGGTATAGCCCAAGTAATGCGCGTCGCTTTAGTGAACAGGAAGTGCGCTCAATTGTTAACGCTAATTCCATGGATGTACGCTTTTTTCATACTGAAAACGCATGTATTTCAGGTCGATTTGCCCACCGTTAAGGCCTTGCCAATATGCAGAGCAAAAATCCTCTTAAACAAGCGGACTCTAGAATTTGTAGCCGTTGCATCTACGATCAGAGCGTCGATGCGATAAATTTTGATGAACACGGAGTTTGTTGCTTTTGTCGGCGCATAGATGAATTGATCCAAGAATATGGCACTGGCTCAGATAAAGGTGAACAGCAACTAGCCAAGATCATAAATGAGATTAAACGCTTAGGTGTTGGAAAAAAGTATGACTGTGTAATTGGTGTCAGCGGTGGTACTGATTCTTCTTACTTGGTTTATCTTGCTAAAAACTGGGGCCTTAGACCGCTTGCGGTTCATTACGATAACACTTGGAATACTGCCATTGCGACACAAAACATCGGTATTGTCCTGCGTGCCCTCAATGTGGACCTCTACACGCATGTCGTTGACAACAAGGAATCGGATGACATTTTTCGAGCGTTCTTCCTTGCAGGTGTAGCCGAGATAGATGCCGCGACTGATCTGGCCCTTGCGGAAACAATGTACCGTGCCGCAGCAAAATATGGTATTAAATACGTGCTCGAAGGTCATTCATTTGTTGCGGAAGGTATAACCCCACTGGGCCGAAACTACTTCGATGGTCGGTACATTAGATCTATTCATCGAATGTTTGGGAGGGTCCCAATGAAAACCTACCCACTGATGACTTTCTGTCGTTTTATTTGGTGGTCATGCTTTGCACGCATCCGTAAAGTCAGGCCGTTTTGGTATATCGATTATAAAAAAGAAGATGCGCGTAAATTCCTTGAGAGAGAATATGGTTGGAAATATTACGGTGGCCACCATCTGGAAAATCGAATAACGGCATTTTTTCATGGGATCTACGCGCCGCAGAAGTTCCGCGTTGACTTTCGGAACAATACTCTATCGGCTCAGGTGCGTAATGGCCATATATCGCGCGAGGCTGCTTGGGCCGAATATAATGCGCCACCAGTCATTGAAGATGGACTGGCAAACTACTTTAAAAAGCGTCTTGATTTAAACGATCAACAATATACTAAAATTATGAAAGCAAGACCTAAGAATTGGACTGAATACCCAACTTATAAAGTGCTGTTTGAGGCTCTGCGCCCATTATTTTATTACCTCGTCAAAGCAAATTTAGTGCCCATGAGTTTCTATTTAAAATACTGCTTCTCAGGAAAAGCTCCTCAATAATCACTATCGTCAATTACGGCATGGGCAACTTGGGCTCCATGCTCAATATGTTCAAGCGCATCGGGGTGAGGGCCGTCATCGAGTCGGACCCAGCTGTTATTCAGCAAGCAGATAAACTATTGCTACCTGGTGTAGGCGCGTTTGACACTGCTATGACATGCATTAATAGTGTGGCTGGACTGCGGGAAGTGCTGAATCATAAAGCGTTGGTTGAATACGCGCCGATCCTCGGGGTATGTCTGGGAATGCAGTTGCTTACTTGCGCTAGTGAGGAGGGCACGCTACCAGGCTTGGGCTGGATTCCTGGGGTAACGTCGCGCTTCCCGAAACTGGAGGGTCTGAAGGTGCCACACATGGGCTGGAACGTAGCATCGCCGAATACGCCAAACAGACTTACAGCACAATTGGGAGACGAGTCGCGCTATTACTTCGTTCATTCATATTGCGTGCATGTTGAAGACTCGGAGCACTCCCTTATGCGGACCCACTACGGTATCGACTTTGATTCAGCCATCGGGCGCGACAATATATATGGTGTGCAGTTTCACCCTGAGAAAAGCCATCGATTCGGCATGCAGATTCTGAAGAATTTCGCGGAGCTATGACCATGATTCGCACCCGCATAATACCCGCTCTCCTGCTGCGCAACGAAAGTCTGGTTAAAACCGTGCGTTTTGGCAAGTTTACCTACGTGGGTGATCCGGCCAATACCGTGCGAATTTTCAACGAGTTGGAAGTGGACGAATTATTGTTTCTTGATATTACCGCCTCACGCGAAAATCGTAGCCCTAATCCTAAGGTGCTTGCCGATATTGCTAATGAGTGCTTCATGCCCTTGGGCTACGGCGGTGGTATCAGCAGGCTCGATCAAGCCAAAGCAGTGTTCGATATCGGATTTGAAAAAGTAGCTATCAATACTCACGCGGAAGCGAATCCAGCATTGATTAGCGAGATTGCCGGCCACTACGGAAGTCAGGCCGTCATCGCGTCGATTGATGTAAAGAAAGGGTTATTTGGCGTGCAGACGGTACGAACCTTAAGCGGCAGTAACAACACCCGACGCGATCCGGTAATTTGGGCCATGGAGGTTGAAAAAATGGGGGCTGGAGAAATCCTGCTGACTTCCATCGACCGTGAGGGCACCTGGGATGGGTTTGATCTGGAGCTGGTCAAGCGCGTCACTGATAATGTTTCTGTCCCAGTGATTGCCCACGGCGGAGCTGGCTCCCTAAACGACATAAGGAAAGCAGTAAACGAGGGGGGCGCAACCGCTATTGCCCTTGGTAGTATGGTTGTTTTCCACAAAAAAAATAATGGGGTGTTAATAAACTTTCCAAGCTTAAACAGCATCCATGAAAATTAAAAAAATGCTGAGTATAAAACTAAAAACTCTAAAAAACTTTTACAATGCAAACTACATAGTTGCTACCTTAGTTTTTGTTTTTCTTCACCTTTGCGGAAATACTCTTTTAGATCCCGTAAATATTTCGCAACTAAATAATTGCATCATATTTTATCTATCTCTCTGCTTTATATTAACTTACATCTCAAAAGATAAAACATATAAAGATTTAGTAACGTTAAAAATAGTTCAAGTTACAGGAATTGCATCTTTTCTTTTAAGCTTGTTTTTTTTAGATGCAACAACTAGTAATATCTTTGATTCAAGTTCAAAGTCGATTCTATTAAAAGCGTATCATCTAAAAATATTAGGTGGAGTATTTGCGCTCCTATCTTTAAGAGCCCCTCTTCTGGGGGTTTTGCCTGTCCTGTCTTTTTCAATACTAAAGCATAGGGATGATATTATTTTTGGAACAATCACCACTTCAACAGATTATATTTCTGTAGTTCAGTTCTGCATATTTCTAACTATGTGTACATTCCTTTTAAAATTAGTAAAAAAAGAAACTTATAATGAAAAAAACATTTTTTTTATTTCTATATTATTCTTTTTTGCTGCTTACTTTAAAAGTGGGCTCGGTAAAATAATTTTAAAACCATACTTTTCCTGGATAATCAGTAATCCTACATTTAGTATTTTAGAAAGAGCTCAGTACTTAAGATGTTTCCCTCCTGCCGTGTTTAATGAAACATTATCTAGTTATATAATTTTAGTATTACAAAAAAGCAATACTGTTCTTAATATTATGGCATTATTAATCGAATTAAGTCCACTTTTAATAATAATTTATCCTAACCTGCTAAAAAAAATAATACCAGTATACATATTATTTCATTTTACAGTATACATGTTAACTGGAGTCTTTTTCTTTAAGTGGATAATTTTTTTAATGATTGTTTATTTTTTCCTGCAAACGAAAAAATTAAATATGAATTATATTTCCAAATATACACGAGTTTATGTCTTAATATTTTTCATTGTTTTTTCTTTAAAAGATTTTTCTGGTTCTGGATTTAAAATTCTCAATTTATCTTGGTTTGATAGCCCAGCTGTAAATCGTATTTCAATCTATGCAGTTACAGAAACCTCAAGGGATTTAATAACAAATAACTTTTGGCTTTCCCGCTCTTTTTCAATATTAGCAAATAGATATAGCAGTGCATTTAATAACCGATTTCCAAGTTCATCAGAAGGCCCCCAAGAATTATCTGAAAACAAGTTGTATTTATTAAAAAAAATCAAACCAACACTACTATCATCTGATGAAAATTTAAATTCATACCGAATCCGATTATCCCAAGAACTTTTAGCAATTCATAGTTATTATGAAAAGTCTTCATATCCTATTTGGATTTATAATTTCTTTCCCCATCATGTAACAAGTTTGGGTTTTCCTTCTTCATTCTTAAAAGACATACCATTAAAAAATATTTTATTTTATGAAGTTATAAATGAAACGGGGTTTTTAACGCTTTCGACAAAAAAAAACTTTATGGTTCCATTAACATTTGACAGATTTATTATTGATATTAAACAAAATCGTTTTAAAGATTAAATATTAGAATCTTATATACAAATATTGGATGGAAACCTGCTTATGGTTTAGGCGGACCAATTTTTTCTGTCCCGCAAATTGCTGAAAAACTTGTATCACTTGGTCATGAGGTAACTGTGGTTACAACAAATGCCGGGTTAAATAGCAATGCTGGAATACCATTGAACAAGGAAGTAAATATTGACGGTGTAAAAGTTTGGTATTTTAAAAAAACAAAAATATTTCCTAATTTTGGTCTATTTCATCATTTTTTTAAAAACTCAATTGGTTTTTGTTACGCGAGAGAATTAAAAAAGAATCTAGAAAGAATGCTACCTTCATTTGACTTAGTAGATATCCAAAGTCCATTTATTTATCCTGCCTTTTTGGCTGGAACCTTTGCGCTTAAGATGAATATACCTCTTTTTTATCATATGAGGGGAAATCTTTTACAAACTCATCTTAAAAGTAAGAAAATTAAAAAACTTATTTTTCTGCAAATTTTCGAAAACAAAATTATTCGAAATTCCACAACATTAATCGCATTAAACCAATGTGAAAAAGATGCTTTTGCGACGATAGCTCCGGCTGTACCGTGTAGAATTGTACCAAATGGAATTAATCTACCGCAACATGTAAATCTCCATGCAACAAGAAAAAATATCCATAAAAAATGGAAAATATCAGACGATGCTCAGGTAATACTTTATCTTGGAAGAATACATATTTGGAAACGTGTTGATCTACTCCTCAAGGCCTTTGAAAAAATAGCATTTAACTTTCCAAAAGCAATTTTAGTTATTGCTGGGAAAGATGAAATAAACTTACAACAACAAACACAGAAAATTTTTTTACATCATAGTGTTCTAAAAAGAGTAATTTTTACAGGCCCAATCTATAACTTGGAAAAGCACGAAATTTTATCCCGCGCGGATATATTTTGTCTTCCTTCAAAAGGAGAGGGACTATCTGTTAGTATCTTAGAGGCTTTAGCATATGGTATACCAGTTCTTATAACTCCAGAGTGTAATTTTCCCGACGTAGAAAGATATAATCTTGGGCGTGTAGCAAATGCAAATGAAAATGAATTCACAAAATCGTTATCTTTTTTACTCGCCCAGATGTGCTCACGCCAAAAAACACGCGAGGCTTGCAAGAAGTATGCATCTTTTTATAACTTAGATAAGATAAGCAATATGTTAATAGATGTTTATTCTGAAGGAATTGCTCGACATAAAACAAAAAATCAAAAAAATGTTTTGGTTTGAATTAATTTATTTACCAAGTGCAGCATTGATTTGTGGTTTAAGCTTTTGCTTTTTACAAGTTTATTTTGGAAGCAGAATAGGTGCAGATAGGTGCGTTCATACATTTTTAATAAAATCATTAAAAGAGAATAGGCATAAATTATTTGTAAAAATTCCGAAACTCTTAAATTCCAATTCTATCGGTGCTCTGCCATTATATTTGCATTGGATTTTATCATGGCTTTCCCGTCATCAGCTAAAAATTGCAGAAAGGTTAATAAATCCACTCGTATTTATTTTATATTTTTTTCTTGTTTGTTTAATACTTTATAAGTCTAGACTTGACTCTGCTTCGGTCCTTGTGAATTACGGATACATAATTTGTGCTTGTGTACTAACTCCTCAAAATTTCCACGCATTAAATGCGAAAAACTTTGGATTTAGTGCACGTGGTCTAGGAGCATTGTTTTTAACATTGTTTTTATCATCAAATGTCTTATTTCCAAAAAATGATTTAATGGCGATAGTGTGCGCTTCTTTTTCAAGCTGGCTTATTTGGGGATTCAGCACTTTTGCCGCTCAGGCAATGATTATTTTTTGTATTTTAATTTGGATCCTTACCGGCTCATGTACATTATTTTTAGGTGCAGCTTTTGGTTTATTAATATTTTTTATTATAAACTTTAAATATGCTTCAGGTTACATTGGGAAAACTTTTGCATATATGTATAATTATTCAAAATTCGTCGCCCCTGTTTATATATTAAAATATCGCTTTAGTATTTGGCGGGATTTAGTTTACGATTTATGGAAAATATTAAAGGTCAATCCAAAACAAGGAATTCGTTACGCTTACGAAAATTCGATTTTAATAATTATTTTCTTAAATCCACTTGTTTTAATTTGTTGTTATAGATTTTTCTTTGACCAAAATCCAAGGACTTCTCTAGAAAATTACGCAAACAGTGTTGCAATAGCAGGTTTAATTTCCGCCATCATTACGTCCTTTCGAAAAACAAGATTTTTAGGCGAGCCGGAACGTTATGCTGAAGCCGTAATTCCATGGGCTGCCATTTCAGGAATCTCATTTTTACAAGATAAAATTGGCTTGCCAGTAGTTTATTTTATATTAGTTTATTTTGTAATAATAGACTTATTACAAATAAAAATATCTAAGGATCTTTTTAAAAATAACCTGTCGTTGCAAAAATCCTTAGGTAAGGCTGTTAAGATAGTAAATGCTGCAACCAATAAGATAAAGTGCGTATGCAATAACGAACAAATAACCAAATCGTTGCTTGATCAGAATTGGAGATTCTCATGTCTTATCTCTCCCTGTGAAAAGTATTGCGGATACACCTTTAATAAAGCCTTTACAAAATACCCATTTTTAAGTCAACGTCTTATAAATAAAATAATTAAAAAATACAAAATAAACTTATTTGTAAAATTTAAAAAAATTGAAGATTTGAAACTAGTGAATAAAGTATGGCTTACAAATTCAAAAATTTTGTTCGACGATAAAAATATTCAAGTAATTTATTTGCAATGGAAAAATTAATTTAACTTAAATTTGCAATCATTTTTTTGGTACGCTTTTAGTACAGCACTAAGCAGACTTGCTGGAATTATACTTGTACCAATTTATGTAAAATCTTTGTCCATTGAAGATGTTGGACACTTGGAATTCCTATTGGCAATCTACACCTTAATGGTTTTAACTTCTGGTTTGCAATCTGAATCATGTGTTCTTAGATTTTATAATGAATCTGATGACATAAAGCACAAGCAAAGTCTTTTTTGGAACTCGGTATTAACGTCTATTTTCGGTTTCATTGCGGTTTGTGTTTTTACTATTTTATTAATAATTTGTAAAATATTCAAAACAGGTGAAGCCCTTTTATTATTAAGTTTAATATTACCAACTCAAATTATTGGCATTCAACTTGTGTTGCTTCGATGTTCCGGGGAATATATAAAATTTTCAGTCCTTTCCTTTTTTGATTTTTGTATGACTATTATATTTACAATAATTTTGGTGTCATATTTTAAATTAGGCGTTACTGGCGCCTTGTTGGGCGTGCTTTTTGTAAAAACTCTGTGTGTATTTGTGTTCTGGCCATCAACAATGCAATTGAGTTTTATGAACTCATTAGATTTTAATAAAAAAATAAAATACGCGTTTTTCGGAATAAAATCTGTTCCTGCAGTATTAGCGAACTGGGCGCAAAATTTCAGTAGTAGATTATTTTTGTCTTTTTTTTATAATTTAACTGATGTCGCTACTACTGGTATCGCAATTAAGATTGCTTCAGTATTTGGACTAATTATTTATTGCTTCCGACTTTCATGGGAACCCTATGCAATAAAAATGCTGATTTCAAATAATAAAGACTTTTCTTGGCTGAAAGACTCAATTATAAAATACTCAAAATATGCCTTAATAATTTGTTTAACTTTAATGTTCGTATCTCCATTCGTTGCGGATTATTTAGCAGGACCGGAATACCTAACTTCTGGTCCTTTAGCGGCCTTTTTTATTTGTGGTCAATATTGGGTAGGTTTTATGAGCATAAGTACCATTGGTATAAGTTTTGCATGCAAAACCTTTGATCTTTTTCCAGTTTTTTGCATAGGTGCAATTTTAAATCTATTAATAACAATAGCATTGGCATCTTTCATAAATGTATATGCTGCAGGTTTAGGTTTTTTAGTCGGATCAATCGCTTCTGCAATCCTTGCCGTAAAAATAAGCCAAAAATATATTTCTTATGTCTTCCCTAAAAAAGTTTTAATCTTTTCAATCGCTTGCACAATTATTGCCCCTATAATATTCTCAATATATTTAAATAAAAGAATGTGAGCAAGTTAATTATTATATTTTTTTTGTTTACAGTATCTTTTTCTTTCCTGAAGAATAAAGATATTTTTTCCCCCTCGAAAATTTACCTATTTTATTATTTTATATTTTTCTTACATTCATTTTTACCTGGTTTACCAAAACCTGTCTACTTTTTGTGTTTTTTAATTATTTTTATTGGTTTTGTTTGCGCGTTGTTAGAATCAAAAGTAATTAAAAAGAAAATTCTGGCAAAACATACAATAGACGAATCTGATAAAAAAATACCAAAAATAATCTGGCTATTTACTTTAATACCTGTTTGTGCCCAAATCGCCCTTATAAATTCATCGGGGGGGATTTCCGGTTTTTTAGAAAGCTACGGCTCAAGAGTTCTGGCATGGAAAGGAAAAGGAATTTTTGTTATCCTTCAATCGACGGGTGAAGTGCTAAACCTTTTTTACTTTGCTTTAAGTCTTCTAAAGCCTCGCGGCAGACAGTGGTGGGGCCTTTTTATCTTACACACCATTTTAGTTTTATTGATTACTGGTTTTTCCGGTTCAAGAACTGCAATTCTTGGTCTTTTCGCCCAACAAATGATAATATTTTATTATTTATCAAAAATAAATATTTGGAAGATCGCAAGTGTAACAGGCTTGTTACTATTTTTCGCCATGTTTCTTGGAGGAATTCGAGAGGGTAAAATTAAAAACCTAGATCTTAGTTCCACAGAAAACACGATCAGCGAGATTTTAAACCTTTCATACTTTTCCTACGGGACAAACCCCTTGATGCTAATTTACAATGCAAAAAATTTGACCTTAAGTTATGGTAAAACCTTTTTGTCTATTTTGACAAATCTAGTGCCAAGAAAAATTTGGCCTGAAAAAATTGATAGTGGAGGAGTATTTTTTACAAAAAATTATGCGGATGATATGTGGGAGGGCGCATCAAATCTTACCCCAACATTTATTGGTGAATGGATTATCAATTTTGGTTGGATTTTCGGAATTCTGGGTTACTTGTTATTTTCTACTTTAATTTTATTTTTCCTTGTAAAAAAATATAAAGCTTTTTACTCAAAAAGAACACAAATTTCATATAATCAGTGTTTAAGGCTTGTGTTTTACTTAAGTTTTTCATGGGCGTTTTCTGGTTTGATTATTGGGGAAGTGACAAATGTTACCATCAATTTTGTTCTGACAAAAATTGTGCCGATTTTACTTTTGTCAAAAGCTCTGTCGAATTTAAGGACCAATAAAAAAATATATGCTTATTAGCATTGTAACAGTTGTTTTAAATTCAGAAAAAACTATTAGCGATTGCTTAAAATCCGTAATTTGCCAGAAATACAAGTTTATTGAGCATCTTTTAATTGATGGGGGGTCTTCAGATCAAACTCTAAAAATTGTAGATCAGGTTGGAACTCATTTGAAAAAAATTATTTCCGAACCTGATAATGGTTTATACTTCGCAATGAACAAAGGAGCCAGATTTGCTTCGGGTGATGTACTTGGATTTCTTAATGCCGACGATTTTTATCCAAATCCATATACCCTGCAACATGTCGCTGGTGTCTTTTCAGACCCTTGTATTGATGTTTGCTTTGGGGATCTTCAATATGTGGATCGCAATAACCCCGAATTGGTTCGTCGCTATTGGAAAACAGGTCCATATTTACCGGGGCGGTTTTCTTTGGGCTGGGCCCCTCCACATCCAAGTTTTTTTGTAAAACGGGATATATTTGCTGTTGAGAACGGATTTAATACTAAATACAAATTAGCAGCAGACAACGATTTTATGATGCGAGTCCTCGAGTGCCGTGGTTACAAAAGTCATTATTGCCCAGAAGTCTTTGTAAAAATGCGAGTTGGAGGAAAAACTAACAAAAGCTTTTATAATATTATTTTGGGCAACCAAGAAATCTTTTCTGCATTAAAGTGCAACGGGTTAAAAACTAACTTGTTTAAATATATACTAAATAAAGTAATATTAAGAACTGTTCAGCATCTTTATGGACTTATTAAAAACTGGACTATTTCATTATGAGGGTTCTTGTTGCCGGTGCCGCTGGATTTATTGGCCGGCTACTTTTAATGCCGCTTCATTCCATTGGCTGCCAAGTGGTGGGAACTAGTCGATCTAAATTTGAACACTTCGGGGTTTTATCTAAGCTATCACCTAATCTGGGGCCCTATGCAGACTGGACAGCGGTGCTGGCCGGTTGTGATGCCGTTGTGCATCTGGCTGCGCGTGCTCACCTACTCAATCAAGACAAGTGCCACAAAACAGAGGCTCTATATATTCACGAAAATACGGAGGGCACAGCTTGCCTTGCAAAACAGGCGGCAACTCTTGGCATACGGCAATTTATTTTTATCAGCTCGATCGGGGTGGTAGCTGAAAATTCTTATAAACCACTAAGCCCCCTGGATAAAAACTCTCCAGTCACTCCTTATGGAAGAAGCAAGTTAGGTGCCGAAAACGCCATCAAGGAAATATGCTCAAGTACTAAAATGAGTTACACGATAATTCGTCCACCCTTGGTGTATGGACCCAAAAACCCTGGGAATATGGCTAGGTTGCTTAAAATTACTGACTCCGGCATTCCCCTGCCTTTATCCGCCCTTGACTCCAATCGGCGTAGCTTTGTGGCCGTTTCTAACCTGATCGACCTGATCCTGCTTTGCCTTGAGCATCCGGCAGCGACGAATCAAACCTTTCATGTCTCCGATGATGAAGACATCTCAACAGCTGAATTGCTCAGCCGAATGGGAAAGGCGCTGGGAAATCCAGTTCGGGACCTACCGATTCCGGCTCCGTTGCTGAAAGCAGGTCTCCGCTTGGCAGGGAAAGGTGAGTGGGTGGATAAGCTTTTCGGGGATTTGAGGGTAGATATTGAGCACACAAAGAGGACACTGGGCTGGAAGCCCAAAGTGACGATGGAAGAGGAGCTGGAGCGGACAGCGAAGTGGTGGCGGGCGCGTGGTAGTTAGTTTAAGTTTAAGTTGAAGTTTAAGAAAAACATTGGCGTTGGCGATTCCGAGGCTTTGGCGTTGGCTTTGGCGGTGGCGGTGGCGGTGAGCGGGCAGTAGTCGGAAGGCAGAGGACGAAGGAAAAACCTTGGCGTTAGCGTTGGCGGTCCTGGGGACTGGTGATTCGGGAATGTAGATCGGGCCAACGGCTAACAGCCAACTGCAAACAGGCTCAGTAAGCAGTAAGCGGTGGGCGGAGGAAAAACTTTGGCATTGGCGTTGGCGGTGGCGGGGATTGGTTATTCGGGAATGGTGATTGGAGATTTGGTGTTGTAGTTTAAGCCAACAGCCAACAGCTAACGGCAGACCGCGAACTAATAAGCGGGTAACCGATGATAGAAAAAAATAACAAACCGACGGTCTATCTGGAGACAACCATTCCCAGCTTCTATTACTCGGTTCGCGAAGAAGCCGGCATGCAGGTAGTACGTGCATGGACCCGTAGTTGGTGGGATGGGCGGCGACACCAATACGACTTGGTCACCAGCGTGGCCGTGACCGATGAACTGGAAAAAGGAGTGCATCCCCATCGCACGGAAAAACTGGCTTTGTTAAAAGAGGTGCGCTTTCTTCCGATTGTACCCGAGGTGAGTCCCATTGTGGCCGTTTACCTGAAGCACCAACTGATGCCCCGGGAACTTGCCGGAGATGCGCTCCACCTGGCCTTGGCGTCCCTGCACCGCTGCAACTATCTGCTGACCTGGAACTGCCGGCATTTGGCGAATGCCAATAAATTCGGGCAGATCCGAAAATTGAATGAACGGCTGCACTTGCCAACCCCCGATCTTGTGACACCCTTGGAGCTGGGAGTGGAACCATGACAAATATTCTGGAACAGGAAGTGGAAAAAATCAGGGCGGTGCGGCAGAAGATCTACGAACAGTGTCAACAAGACCCTGATCGGCTTGTGCAATTTTACCTGCAGAAGCAGGAGGAGAAGGCGGCGCGACCGTCCCAACCCGCCCCGTTGGTGTCGGGGGTCCGGGAAGAGCCGGAGGCGCGCGGTGGTTAGTTGAAGTTGAAGAAAAACCTTGGCGTTGGCGATAGCGATTCCGACGCTTTGGCATTGGCTTTGGCGGTGCTGGGGACTGGTGATTCGGGAATGTAGATCGGGCCAACGGCTAACAGCCAACTGCAAACAGGCTCAGTAAGCAGTAAGCAGTAAGCGGTGGGCGGAGGAAAAACTTTGGCTTT
>Ga0214923_10003304_pt1 | contig 20308 bp, 37 predicted proteins | sample LL1510_MetaG_FD_177993 | JGI IMG/M metagenome (GOLD analysis project Ga0214923, IMG submission 177993) | Freshwater microbial communities from Lake Lanier, Atlanta, Georgia, United States - LL-1510 | ecosystem: Environmental > Aquatic > Freshwater > Lake | place: USA: Georgia | collected...
ACAACGGCAATACGATAGGCCGCGTGCCCGGTGTCTTCGAAGCACTGTCAAACTCAGGTCTCTTTGTAACAGGATCTGTCTCTGCCTCTGACACAACTCTCATAGTGAGACCCGGGTACACAAATGGTAGCTCCCTAGGAGTTCTAGATGTTCAGAACAAGGCAGGAGGCACACTTCTGTATGTTTCAGGAAGCGGAAATGTCGGAATAGGAACAAGTACGGTCTCATCCAAACTTCACATTTTTGGATCCAACGGAGAGACAGCAACAATCATTCGTGGCGGCACTACAGCACCCGCAAATGCAAAACCAATACTCCAGGTTATCGGGTATGATAACAGCACAGTTCTCTGGGTATCTGGATCTTCCACACATGGTGCAAGAGTTGGAATCGGAACAACAAATCCAAGAGCTTCAGCCATGCTTGAAGTTGGTTCAAAAGGAAGCTCAGGAACTAACAACTACGTCAACGTGGAGGCATCTTCAACTGGAGAATGCGGTTATTCTTGGACTAACGGCGGTGCAAATGCGCTCTGGAAATTCTCAAGAGCTGCCTCCACTAGCAACCTGTCTTTGACAGAGCAAGGATCGAGCAATATCGCGCTTCTGTGTGAATATACCACGGGATATGTCGGAATAGGAACGGGGGATCCTTCTGAGAAGCTACACGTCGAAAGTGGAAATGTTAAGGTTAACACTTCAGGTTACGGTGTGATTCTTCCATCGACCCCTTCAAATGCAGGCAGTCAAACACTTGACTGTTATAACGAATTCACATCCACTAACGTGGTTCTTGTGACAGGCGGCGATGGAGCCGTCACGATGCAATCAAGTACTGCAGTTGTTACTCGAACAGGAAGAATGGTTACAGTCGCAGGTGACTTGCAGATAGATTCAGATTGGAAAGGAGCTTCATCAGGAAGGATGTGGATCAACTTCAATAATGCATCCCCAGCATTACCACTTCCTGCAATAAATACTGCAGTATCGATCTGGGCAACAAATCTCTTTGGGTCATTTTCAAGCCCAATAATTGGTTATCTAAGCACCGATGGGCTCTTGTACATCGACCAATTCGACAGCGGAATCTATAAAGATCTAGCACCGTACATAACAAACAACACGAACATAAAGTTCACAGTTACTTATTCTTCTGCATCATAGTCAATCAGATCGATACAGTCTTCTGGTGATCTATTTTTATAGATGGATCGAGCAGGATCTTGTATCCTGCTCGTTTCACTTTCCGACACCAACCCACGTCCTCAGAGGTCGTGTCACGCAGGTCGTCAATTACGATTAATTCTGAATTGAACCACGGGTACTCAATTTTCGTGAATACTTCTGTCCTCACCAGGGCGAATCCGAGGCCCAACCAGTCCACCTCGAGGAGGGGATTTGCAAGACTGCGAGCCTGACCAAGAGTATAAGAAGGAAATGTGTAGTGCTTCTTGAAGAATTCTACATCCCAAGTGCCTGCCACGATCCTCTTATCCACCTCACGAGAAAGTGCCTCTGTGGAGTAACAGTACGCACCTGCCACCACGGGAACGTTGTGATTCCACAACTTCCAGAAATCTTCAGGCGTGAACACAATATCGCTGTCCACCATGAAGATGTGCGTGACATCCTTCGTTCCATAGGGTTGCTGAAACTCTCCGCGCTCAAGTGAAGCACCGCACACTTGAGCGCGCCCATGTGGAAGGAAAGAACTTTTGGAAAAATTAAAATGATGCCTCAGGCCTCTCCTCTGGAGGTCGGCCTGAAGCATTAGGAGAGATTTAACTGTGTCAGTGTGGATTGAACCACCCGTAGGACAAGTGATCATCACCACGGGTGGACTTGTATTGAGAGTCAATGGTTGTTTGATCATCTCCACGCTCCTTCCACAGAGGTGACATCATCCATCTTGATGACGAGATCGTTCGTCTGAAAGTACATCTTCTGACCCTTGCCGAGTACGTAACCACGCTTGATGCGGCTTGGGACTGGTTCACTGCACTCTCCGTCGGTCATGATGAGAAGGCCATCCCAGCGGCCACGATTCTTGGGATCATTGGCAAACTTGGTCGGAGCATTGAAGTCCGTGCCTCCACCACGGACACGCTTCGCGGGATGGTTGGAACCTCGACGCCACTCGTACAGGTCCTTCTCGTAGGCCACAGTGTCGAAGGGAAGAATGTCAATTGACACTTTCTTCGTGAGGGATGAGAGCTCGGAGAAAAACTCCGAGAGCATTTCATTGGAGACAGACCCTGACTGGTCGATGGCGATGAGGAGCTTTGCTGTATATCCTCGCTTCACGCCGGGATGAATGTATGGATAGCGAGAATTGATCCTCTTAATCGAGGTGGTACGTCCGCCGCGGGTAATGGAACCAACGAATTGTCGGAGCACGTTGCGCCAGTTGATGATGTTGCTGACGGACTTTCGAATCTGGTCGGCAAGTTCGACGGGAATGTTTCCCCATCCGTTCGCCTGAGAGTCGGCATGCTTCGTGGCCTTCTCGACCATCGCTTTCACCTTGCCCTGAACGTACTCGCGCTGTTCCTCAGGAAGTTCCTGCCACTTGCCGTGGTCGTCCATGGAGCCGATCACGTACTCCTCACCGTCGCCTTCTCCGTCAAAACCTTGACCACCGGCCTCCTTATCCTTGTCGGACTCCTCCTTGATCTTCTCGAAGTACCATTCGGAAGCCTTCATCGGAGGAAGCTTCTCAATCACTTTCGCGAGCTTCATGGCCTGTTGCTCGTCCTTTGTGTACTCACGACCCTCCGGATGCTTCGGAAACTTTCCGGGGATGATGCAGAACTCGGGAAGGGGACGGTCACCGTTGAGACGACCGCCGTTGCCGTGCTTCGCAGTATCCATGATGATGGAGTTGATCGCACAGTCTGTCGCGATGTTCCATAGTTGCGGAGGAGTGCGCCGACGACCGTAGAGGTGGCCGAACACGAGGTGGTAGTACTCGTGGGTGAGAACGCCGCGGACCTCCCACTGGGACAACTTCGAGAAGAAGTCCGGATTCCAGAGGAGCGTGATCTCGTCGGTCTTCTCGTTGAACGCCACCGCCGCGGTCGGGAGGGACTTCGTGGGGACCTTGTGGATGTGGCGGCTCAGTTCAGCGAAGAACGGAGAATCCTGTAGGAAGCTGATCAGGTGCCGGTCGAGATTGAAGTCCGTGACAGGCTCGTTTTCGGTTTGTTCGATCATAGGAACACTATACTCCGGTGAGGCGAAACTTTGCACTCAGATGAAGACAGAATATTCGGGAAATTGATCCTACCTGACATCCGTGCAACAACGGAAACCTTGCTGGTAGAAGGCGAAAGATTCGTTGTGGATCCTCGTGGAAGGCCTGCACCGGGTCCGGACCACAGACCAGTACCCTCCCTTCAGGATCGACCTATACCCAGACTTCCTCGTGGAACTCGTCCACTCGTCCACGTTTCCGGTCATGTCGTGGACCCCGAACGGACTCACGCACCTCTCCATGGATCCACTGGGAACTCCCTGCCACAGTCTCAGTAGTTCCTCGCCTCGCCTCGCAGGGTTCTGAAGCGCCTCAACATCAGGTGCGATCCACTTGTGATCGATGTTGCAGGCGCTCGGGTCGCGGTCGTAACCGTACGGATACGGAAGTCCCTCCTCACCTTCGCAGGCGAAGGTCCACTCCTCCTCGGTGCACAGGCGCTTCCCGGCGTGTTCGCAGGTCTTCTTCGCGGAGTACCAATCGATGAACACCACAGGCGTGGCACCCACCTCGTTCGGGAATTCATACGTGTCCATGCAGAAGTCCATCTGATGGCGTTTGTTTTTTAGACCGTCAGTAACCTTGGTCCATTTCTCTCGATTAAATCTGGCACACCTGGCAGGGAACTGGGTGGAGATCCACTCATCGCAGGTGGAATCCTGGAGGACCTCGATCATGTCAGATCCTGCAGGAAGTGCATTACCTTTCACCCGCACGGTGCCCTCGGGGCAACTCTTCACCCTCAGCGCTTGGTACTCAGGTTCGGAACCGGCGGCGAACACCACGCCCCCGAGGCACAGGAAAGTAGAGAACACGAGAAAATTCTTCAACATCACTCCTCCTCTGGAAACGCTTGCCTCATCGCATCATACGCAATCCTGCGCATCTCGTCCACCTCTTCCTGAAGGGAACCGTACACATCACGCCTCCGGATGCGATCGAGCGCAGATGTGCACGCCATCATTGCCCTGTACACCTTGGCGTACGCCCGCCTCGCAGGTTCGTTCTCGGGCTTCATGAGCAACCTGTGGAGGTGCGCAGAGTCCTTGAGTTCACCCTCAGTTGGCACGGTACGCCTCCCCCGCTGCGATCACCTTGGGATCCACATCGCGGGGATCACGTTCTCGAATGAACACAGGGAATCGGACCTTGCCATCGCTCGTGAGCCCGTCCGCCGTGAGTGGATCAGGTTGGCCCTCCACCTCGATGATCTTGCCGATCCACGAGTCCGGATCGATGGAGATCTCCGCGCGGATCTTGTCGTTGTAACCACCGCCCACCTTCGTGACCACGCCGTTAGGCATCACCACTTGGAAACCGCCCCACAGGCCCTCACGCTTGGAGCCACGGTTGCCTTCGTAGTGGCCCACGATCACGCCTTCGTACGTGGTGACCGGCTTCAGCTTGAGAACGGAATCGGAGCGCTTGAAGATGTACGGGGAGGCGAGTTTCTTCACCATGATTCCTTCGTAACCGCCTTCAATGCACTTGCCGTAGAACTTGAGGAGTTGGTCCTGGTCCTTCGCAGTGATGCCGCCAACGTGGACCACGTGGTCAGAACCTACCTGTTCGACGAGTTCCTTGACGAGATCGACTCGAGAGAGGAGGTCGGCATCGTTGGCCTGATCCTTCCAGTCATCGAAGACCATCGCATCGAACACGTTGTACACCATGCCGGAATCGTCCTTCGCAGTCTTGTGAGACATGACCACCGATGCTGTCTCATTCCAGTCGCGGCCCATACATTCCCCATCAAGAACGAAGTTATCCCATGGGGCCGACTCGAGCGCCGACTTGATTGTGGGAAGGGTCTCGATGGGAGAACCGCTGCGGGTGAACATGGTGACCACGCCGTTGTTCTTCACTGCAATGCAACGAAGACCGTCGAGCTTCGGTTCCACTCGGACCGGATACTCGATGGATTCTGCGATCACGATGCCCTTGCCCGTCTCGTGGTGGGCCTCGAGTGATTCGGCGAGCTGAACGGAGAACTTGGCGATCGCACCGGACCACGTCTTCTCCACGAGGGACTCCGAGGCTCCGACCCGAAGGTTGCGGAGGAGGATGCGGAGGCACCACTTCTGTTGCGGCCCGGTCATGTCGGTGAAGAGGCGGACCACGAGGTCCTTCGCGGCGTTGCCTGTAACCGCACGAGTGGAGAGCTTCTCGTAGATCTCCTCAAGGAAGTCTTCGAGGACTGCATCGTCATCTCCGATGCCGCACGCTTTAGGCATCTTAAACTTGTTCACAAAGAAGTTAATGTAAGGATCGCCGGCGGCAACGAACACGCGTTTGAGAAGGTCGTTGCCACGGTTCTTGCGGAGGACTTCCTCCTTGAAGAGGCGGGAGTTGTCAGATTCCAGGGCTTCGAGGATGTCGATGACTGATTCCATGGTCTTCAGTATACACTCTTGGTATTAAACTTTGCACTGTTGCGAAGATTTATTATTCTGTCCGCTTGACTGACACGAGATATGCAGGATTTTGAGGAATCATAAAGAAATACTTTTTGACAATTGGAGAGCGCCTGCTTCCTTCGTTAAAAGTAACCTCGTAATTTCCAGGTGGAATGTCTACAAAGTGATCTCGAGAGATCCCTCTAGATTTTCCGCCTTTTCTCAGGCCACGAATCAGCTGTGGTTCATTCCACTTCGTGATGGAAGCAATTTGATCGCAGATCTTTTTGTGCCGGATTTGGTCTTCACGTTGAACACGTTGCTCATTCGTGAGAGTCTGGATTTGCATCTGTTTACCGACCAGAGCATCTAGTTCTGTAACGAGAGAGGCGAGTCCCATCATGCACTCTGCACGCTCAACGATTTCTTCGGTCTTCATGTTCCAACGAGAATTAACTCCGGTCGACATGCGAAACTCGTAGGTCTTCCAGACGTTTCCCTCGGAATCCAACCTCTCGACGTCATCGGTGATCCACTTAAGCTGTAGATCTGCGATCCCCTGATAGTAACGATCACCGACGTTCGACTTAGTGATGATGAAATCGAGCCGCAGGTCCTTATCGGGTTCTCCCGAGAGGAAAATTTTTCCAAGATCCTCGTACTTCTTCTTGTCGAGGAACTTGCAAACCTCATGTTGCAGGATCTTCTGCATCACGAGCCGCGAGATGATCTTCTTTGTGTCAGTTTCTTGTGCCAACATTGTTACTTCCCCAGAGATGCAAAGCACCGGATCCGCAAGTCTTCCTTCTTGATGAAGGAACAGTACGAAGAGTTCCTCGTGGAAGACGCCATGCACATCATTCTCTCGTCATGATCGTTGACGAAACCGCAGGATGCTGTACCTGCAGAAACTTGAACGGATACGGCTGTGACCATTAGAAATGCAATGTGCTTCATCATGGTTACAACCGTATCCTGATTTTGACTCAGTTTACACTGAATCAGTGTTCATAGTTCACAAGTGTTTCTCTCGCGAACGTAGAAAGAAGACAAACTCTGCATGCAGCAGGTCTGAATCTTCTGGCTCGCAATGCTCGTATTAAGATTCTTGTGGACCCTCTTATAAGTCCAATGTTCATGACGCGCTGCGTAAGATTCCTTGTTGGGATTTCCCGAGGTGTAGCACTTGAACGTGGAAGAAGCTTCCGGGGAGCGCGTCCAGCACGCATCCAAAACGTGAAGTGCTAAACGAAGCTGCAGCTTCCTGTTGCCACAGATCTCTTTGCGAGAGAACCCTTGCCAATTAGGTCCTCTCATCACTTGTCCAAGCCCTACAGACTTTCCACCGTCACCTGCGACCTTGCAGGACTCGATGTCTTTGCGCAAAGCCGATTCTCCGACGGCGACTGCGGCAAGCATAGGCAAAGCACTGTCCTGAGGAAGTGTACCTTTAATGCGGCCTGACGCATATTCATTATTTACGACCGAGACCATGTCTTCTGACACAACTCTGAGCCGATCTTGGCTGACACCCGGCAAAGCTGTCTGCAATGCCAGCATCAGTGCGATAGCTAAATTAGTCATTATCTACATTTCTCCTTTGTGATCTTCTCTTTGAGTTTGTATTCTTTTGGAATACATTTGTATCCAAAGAGATCACTAACTATATACAAAAACCGAACTTGTTTAACTCAAACATCATTCATCGGATTTTGCATCACTCTTCTTCTTTTTCTTCTTTGTGTCATTTTGATCACGAGAATGTTCTTGAATATTCTCGGATTCATTGGAGATTCTTAGAGAAGGATCAAGATCAGGATCAAGCACTACAATGCCTTCTGTAGGAAGAGTGTACTCATGCGTGGTAGGATTTCCCATAATTTTCAAGAATGTACTCTCTTCAGGAGGAACAACTCCTATAGTTCTACATCTTGAAACCAAGAGATCGTATGTAGTAATTCCTGTCTCGGTAAGAAAATTCTTTAGATTCGTTCTCTTTTTTCTTAAGACGCTTTCAAGTGTAACCTTAGAAAGACTTTTTTGCTGAAGTTTCATTTTTGTTTTCCTTTGGCTTCTTGAAATTCTTTTTTGCTAGAATCTAACTTGTCTTTTCTAGGTCTTGCAGAATACAACATACAGCCTTTTGAAATTGATGCGATTTTACAATCTTTTCTAGTCTATGTTCTGGCACTTCCAAGTCCCAGCTCTCTAAGATTGCATCTGCAAATTTCCTCATGACTCTAATCACATAATTTCTTGCCGAAGAATGGTTCATCTTGAACCCAATTTCGGTCATCATGTTTGCAATTTCTCTATAGTTTACACCCTCGTCTTCGGACACGGTGGCATAAACAGGTCTATTCTTTTTCATTATTTATCACCATTCCAGGACATTCTAGAAAATTTCATTCTTTGAAGTTGGTCAAGCCGACTATTGAGACCTTTTTCAATATTACCACTGTAAGTGTTTTCACTAAACTTTTGCTCAAGCCGATCTATTGATTCAATAAGAGACTTTGCTTTCTTATTGATTAAGACAACATGGACAAACGTCAGTGATGAAAACAAAAATGTGATTTGTGAAAAGATCTCAACATTCATTTGAGATTTTCTCCGTGTTCAAGCTTTTGCAGCTCTTCATCGGTGACAAGATATTCAGGTGACTCCGACTCTTCTTCGTCAAAAAGACCGAATCGAAGCTTCAATATTGCTGATTCTTTTTCTGACAAATTTGACAAAACCGATCTAACAACTTCCATCAGTTCTTTTGAGGAAACATTGTAAAACGGGTCTTTTCTTTCGTCTGTATCCTCTACATAGTCTTCGTATGTTTTTGAAGAACTTTGACCTACACCGCACTGATCATTGAGAGAAACAATGTTGTGACTTGAAGACATTGTTGCCTTCATCACTGTCTCAGAAGCACCAATCAGTGCAAGCAGCTCTTCTTGGGTGGGCTCAATTCCCGTTTCTTTTCTTAGTTTTTCAGCCTCTTGGATAAGCTTCCTCTGAATTCCTGCAGCGTGGGCAGGAAGCCTGATCATTCTCTTCCTCTTCAAGACATGTTGAGAGATCGCCTGCTTGATCCACCACGTGGCATATGTGGAGAACCGAAATCCCTTCTTGTAATCGAAGCGTTCGATCGCCTTGAGAAGTCCGAGATTCCCCTCTTGAATGAGATCCTCGAGGGGAATGTTGTGGCCCTTCTGCTTCTTTGCAATGGAGATGACAAGACGAAGGTTGCTTTCGATCAGCTTCTTTCTTGCTTTTTCTCCTGCAGTTCCACCTGCTTCATAAACCTGAAAGAGGCTAACAACTTCTGGGTGCTTAAGCTGCGGATGGTTTTTTAGCTCATTGAGATATGTCCCAATGGATCCGTTGTCTTGAGAAGTTAGAGTTTTTTTTGTTGAAAGCATTTCAGTTTTGCTTTATAAATCAAGTTGATATTTGAATTTTATGATGTAGATTGCAGCGCCCTGCAATCAATTAAAAGAAGAGTAATCTTCAAGCTCAAGAACAGAATTTTCGTAAAATGCGTCAGGGTTAGACTTTAGATACTTTTCGTGTGCAATTCTTCTTGCAGATCGAATCTTTAGCTCTCTCTGTGCATAACAAATTTCAACTTCCCATGGTGTCGTATCGACACCATTCTTCAAAGCTTCTTCTCTGTCATTTTGGAGACTAGAGTGATACTTGTCTAGATTTTCATCATCAAAATATGTCAAAGAATTCATGTCAACAACCTCTGGAAGCTCCATGCTAATGTAAGAGTTGTTCGTCTTGGAGGAAACGTTCTTCTTGATGTTCTTCTTCATTCTATTGTCTCACTTGATGTTGTTATTGATCTTCTTGATTACTGCGTAAACTACTGCGACTGCTGTTGCTACTCCGAGAACACCCAGAAGTAGGTGTTTCTTGGATGTCTTATCATGAGATTCACTATTTTGCATTTTCATGATTCACTCACTTTTGATCGAATAAGGGAGCCATTTCGGTTTTAATTTTCGTGCTTCAAGGTTGTACATTATGTTTCTTGAGCCAAGGGGGTTCACGCTATGAACAATCACTTCGAGTGGTAATTTATGATCAGGTAAATCAAAGATTCTTTCTGATGCATGGTAACCCGTGAAGTACCGTACCTTGCCCCAACCGTCAACATACGTTTCACATCCTTCGTGATCCCCCAGATCATGGTCAAGATGGATCAAATCCCAAGGAGATCCACTCTTAAGACAGGAGATGAATTCTGAATACGTGTAAGCATGGGTGATCTCATGGCCCTCGTAGGCGACACTAAAGTGATCATGACGAACCTTTTCGTCATCGAGAATCAAGATTCGCAAGAGATTACTCCCCATTCGTTAGGTCCGATGGTGTAAACAATGCGGGAAACACCTGCGATTCGAAGCTTTCTTTCACACCCTACGCAGGGTTTTGCCATTGCCCAGGATCCATCTTTTCGGGCTACTCGTGCAACCCAAACAGTCGATCCTGGTGTGAGCTTCCGGGCAAGGCGTGCTTCTGCGTGGTGCCGTCCTTCGAGGGTGGCATTAGGAGCCGGGATGTTTCTCGAGGAAACAAACACGCCATCGGCTCGAAGCCCTATCGTTCCAAGAAGAAAAGTTCGAGCATCCTTGCTGCTACGGATTGCGGCAGCGGCTGCTTCAGCTAACATCTTTTTGTCGGAAGCCATGTTGGTGCTCTCAGTATAACTACTTTCGAGAGTCCTTTACACTGGTTGAAGGTTGAAGAGAGTTAATTGGCAAATTCCAAATAACAATATGAACTTACATGGTGAGATTGAAGCTGTACAACAATTTTTTTATTCTTTGATACTTAGAAATATGAGCATCAACAATAATCTCGTCACATCAATGAATGGTCTTCAGTTCATCGAAAAGTGGGAAGGCTGCGTTCTCACACCTTACAAGGACGTTGCCGGTCTCCGAACCATCGGAATCGGTTACCTCATCAAGCCAACGGACAACTTTCCAGACGGTGTTGCCATCACGAAGGAGAAGGCTTATGACCTCCTCCGCGAAGAGGTGAAGAAGTGTGAGGACTCGATCAAGAAGAACATCAAAGTTCAGCTCACGCAGAACATGTTCGATGCACTCGTCTCGTTCGGTTTCAACTGCGGCGTTGGAGTTTACTCGAACTCCGGCGTGGCTCGTGAGACCAATGCTGGTAACTTCGCAGGTGTTCCTGAGAGGCTTCTCGATTGGTGCAAGGCCACGATCAACGGCAAGAAGGAGATTGTCCCAGGTCTCTACAACAGGCGCAAGGAAGAAGGAGAGCTGTTCCTCAAAGGAAGCGGAATATCCCCTGTTTTTGGACCAAAAACCGTGAGGCTTAACCCACAGTGGAATAAAACAACAATTACTGCGGCCCAAACGGTATTGAAGGCAGCTGGGCTGTACAAGGGGAACATCGATGGAACCTGGGGGATCGGAACGAGCGGAGCTGTTGCAGCCTTCGCAAAGGCAAATAAGATCGCCCTGAGAGATCCCGCAACTCCAAATGCGGCATTGTTCGATGCCCTCAAGATCGATTAAGATCGATCACTTCTTCGATGAGCTGTAGTTATCTGCGGCCCATCCGTCGCCCTTCAACACAAAAGATCCTCCACCTGAGATGAGGCGGTTGTAGCATTCAATCTTGCACTGTGGACAAGGTGTGTGAGGATCATCCTTGATGGACTGGATCGTCTCAAAATCGTGATCGCAAACTAAGCACTTATAATCGTAAGTTGGCATGGCTTTTCTATTATAGCAGTAGATCGTATTTCTTTCAAACAATTTCTGTAGAATGGAACACCTACATCCTTCTCAGTAATCCACAAATAGCTGAATCCCTTAGAAGACATTTCTTTCAGAGCAGCTAATTTTTCTTCTTGAGTTGAAAGATATGTTTTCCATTTACCAGAAAGTTTTTCTCCAACGTAAGGCGTTGTGTACTTGACTTCAACTATTATCTTATCATCAATGATAAAATCCGGTTGATATTTTCTACCACTTGACGTAACAATATGACCTCTGAATCTTTCAATTTTCGATTCAGGATTGTCCTGAAAATACTTTTTTAGAAAAGCATATTCAAGTGCAGAATCACATCGGATTCCTCTATGTTCTGTCTTTATTCCGTAACCAACATTTCCTTTTTCAATTTCTCGAATTCTTGCAATTCGTAACTTCTCTTTTACTGCATCGTTAGAATTGCTAGCAAGAACTGCACAATGGTGACTGCAATATTTTTTGCTTGTTTTAACAGTTGAAAACTCATTACTGCACTTCAAGCAATTTTTGACAAGAAGAGTTCTTGTCCTCAGTCTTCCTTTCAAGGAATTGCTTATCTTTTCGTTTTTAGAACTTTTCTTGCATGTAGAAGAAAAAGTTTTTGAACATTTTAGACCGCAGAATCTGCCTGAACCATAAGTTCCATCATGGGACGAATTACAAATTTCACAATTTTGCATGTGAATAACTATTTGTTCGATCCTAAAACTTACAGATTATTTACAACGTCGTGGAACACCTGAGAGTTGAACTCAGTTCAAGAGGTTAAAAGCCAATTGCATCACCGCTAATGCTTGTGTTCCATAGAGGTTACTCACGACCTAATCCGCCTGATCGATTTCACCTTCTTTAAATGTCATGAGGCGCGCATGCCTGGGGCGTTTCATACCCCCAGTATATCGATGATGATGATCATATCATCGATATTGCGGAGAGAGAGGGATTCGAACCCCCGGTGCCCTTCCGAGCACGGCTGATTTCAAATCAGCTGCCTTAAACCACTCGGCCATCTCTCCAATTTTTAAGATTTTCGAAACTCGAGCTTTCCTTCGGCTTCTGCAATGATCATCGCCTCGATGTATTCGAGATGTGAATCAGCACCTGGAATCTCGTGTCTTCTCTTTGTGAGATTCTCTTGAATTCTCAGGATCTCTGCCTTTGAGTTGGGACACTGAACCTTCTCACCTGGCTTCAGATTTGTGATTGCATTCTGAAGTTCAGGAAGAGGTGTTTCAGCTTTCGTATCTACATTATTTACTCGTGGCATGATTTACCTTTATTTTGCTCCGACTCCAGGGCTCGAACCTGGGACCCGAGAGTTACTTTACCACTACAATTTTCATTGCTCTTTCGATTTGTGGTCTGGACTATCCCATCATCCGTTCTGGATGGACCCATTATAGTCTCTGCACCTTCCCTTTAGGGCTTGGCTCAGGGTTGCCATATCTTTTGATGAAGGGTTCCCTGAAGTTCGGGTCTTTTACATTGAGTATTCCTACTCAACGCTGCCTTTGACAGCTCTCTGCTACTACCTACTGAGCTAAGTCGGAATATGTTTTAATTCACGAACTGATTCTACATTAAGTATACCAAGTTGTACAAGATCTTTTCCTTCTAAGATTTTTAATTTTAACGGGAATTGAGACCACTTTGCTTCATCTTTTGGTGTTCTGTATCCTTTGACTTCCACATAAACACCTTCTTCTTCAAGAAAGAAGTCAGGCGTGTAGTAAGAATCTTTTTCATTGAACCTGTATTTAAACTTCTCTGTAGGTCTTCTCCACTTTATTCCAAGTTGATCAAGGTACATTGCATACTTGACCTCCCACATACCATGAAGCTTTACGCCATTGTATTCATGTGATCTTGATTTTGAGAAAGAGAGGTGCCAAGTTCCTTCTTCGACTTTCCTTAAAGTCGTTTCAGACAGCTTTTGACGAGTTTCTTGAGAAAGAGGTTTCCCTCTTTTTGCATCAGAAATTTTCTTATTAGTAATCTCAGACAAAGGATTGTTTGGGCATTTTGTCAAATGCCCACCTAGTTGCAACGGACTAAATCCTGATTTACCACAATAACGGCACACACCATTATTCGACGGCCTTCTCCTTCTTGGACCTCTCCCATCGCACCAGGAAATGTGTCTTTCATAGCCGCCTGGGTGGATCTGAAACTTACACTTAGGACACTCTTTTGTTGGCATAGCTTTCATCTGTACTAAATATCATTGTGTACAGAAAAATGCCATACCAATTAATCAACTCTCATCTATATGGAAGCCAATTTGTTTCTTCGCACCTGGCGTTTCACGCAGTTCATCGATCGCGTGGATCACGCCGATCACTGCGGCACCAAGTTTAAGGAATGAAACTGTGCGAGGTGATGTCAGGACGGACCAGATGGTCTTCTTCATCCTCGAGATTTCCTTCATGTTGACCATGATAAGACCTTACACCACCGGGAATTAACTTTACACTTAAGTCGTCTCACTCGTTTCTTCGGGTGCAGCCTCAGCGGCAGCATCCTCGGGCTTAGCACCCTTCGTCTTGAAACCAATGTACTCCTCGGCATCTTCAGGGCGCATGGGATCATTACTGCCCTTGTCCCCGGGAGATTTGTACCAATAGCCAAAAATATCGGTGCCTCGTTCGATCTCATAGGGATAGAAACCCTTCACGTCAGTTGGATCTGCGGTGATGCCTGGGCCTGATGGACCTTCTGCGATCACCTTGCGGATCAACTTACGAAGTTCAGCAATGCGAATCTTCATCGAACTCGGCCTCTTCCAGTTCTTCATCTTCGAGGCCCATCCCAGCGTGGCCCATCGTTTCCACTTCATCATCGGTAACGGGCTCACCGGTGCCTGGGTACCAGCGCCCAGGAACCCATCCCTGTTCAACCAGAGTCTCACGGATAATTCTTCTTAATTCAGATAGGCGAATCTTCATGGGATTAAGTATATCATACCTCGGAACAGTTATCCAAATGGATCCATCCCACACGATTGTTGTGTGTGAGAACCTTGCGGTACAAAGTGGGATTGAGCCGCTTGGGCCGCCTCGGGTTCGATTCCGCGAGGATCAGCACGAGATCGCCTTTCGTGAGTTCATCGATCTCATCATCGAGATCATCATTCCACACGTGAACGTGGCTGAACTTGGCCTTCAACATCGAACCCACGGAGGCATTCATCTGAGGCCCCACAGGTGCATGTAATCCTCGTTTCCCACTGATCCGTGCTTCGGGCACCACAGCACTTGTATGTTTCCTGCTCGAAGATCGCTCAGCCAATCTTTCCAATCCCCCATGCCCTCAACACGATCGTAGAAGGCAACCGCACCCGGTGTAGCAACTGAGAGATCTTTCTGAGGTTCCACAATGAAAGGTCCAGTGCTACCCACGGTTTTGGATACGAACACGGTGCCCACTTCCGGATAGAACGATCTCTTGGGTTCCTCCCCAATCTCTGCCTCAAGTTTCTGCACCCCTGCCTTGAGGGCATCGAGTGCCCCGTAGATCGTGGAGAAGATGCCCTTCATTTCCTTTCTTGCCATGGTAACCTCAACAGGTGATCTTCAGGGAGTACGGGCAATTTAAACTCGTGCAGGTTCCACTCCCGCTCTTATTGGGATCGATCCCGCACTGTGGGCAGATTGGTTGCGCGTTCTCTGTGGATGTGTAGAGGAATGGAATCACAGGGGTTTGAACGTGGGAGCCTAGGGATTTCAACTTGTCCCGGAGCACATCAATCTTCAACTCGAGATCCTCGATCCTCCGCAACAGTTCCTTCTTCTTGATCTTCTTCTTCTCGCTCATGCCATCCTCCTACAATTCACACTTCATCCTTTGGGATCACCCGAAAGTTCCATAGGTGATACCCGTACCTCACCCGCCCCTCGCGATCCACGAAGGCCCCGTGCCCCCGCATGTGTTCCACTTCACCGAGGTAGAGAACCGTTTCACCTGGGCGGAACGGGGAGAAGATGGAGTGATCATCTGGATTGGGATAGTACACCACGAGGGTGTTGGGTGGAACCTTCACGGTGAAGTGGGTGGGCCTCAGTTTCCCATCGGGGCGCGGAACCTCGAGGGAGAAGGGATCCGCGGGATACGGGTGTTGTTCCTTTTGGATCTCTCCGATATCCGCCCAGGTACTCACCTTCTCCTCAGGATACGTGCCCTTGTAGATTCCCGCAGAGAACTTCGATGTGAAACTCACTTGCCCTCCTTCTTCTTGGCGAGGGCGAGAACGGGGTAGGCCTGTGCCTCCGTGAGTTCCATCTCGATCACCTCCCAGAACGGGGAGATGGTGATGCCATCCTTCACGAGGCCCGTGATGTGGGATTTCAGGGCCCCGAGAGATAACCACACCTTTCCATCCTCCTCCCAATCGGGCCGGATCCCACCGGTGGAGTACTTGCCCGTGCTCAAATCTCGTATCTTGTAGATCTTCATCTCACCAGTTCCTCATCTTCGCTTCAGAATCATCCAGTAGTGCCCGAATCCGCGGGTAATCGTGTGGGTTCAATTGAACGGTATCGTAGTGCCCGTACCTCTCGGTTCGCCCGAACACGTACTTCACCGCGAGGATCAATCTCTTCCACCAGGGCCTCCAGTGGTTGAGGGGAACGGAGATGGAGATATCACCCATCTCAGGATCCACCTCGAACCTCACGTTGTGATCGAAGGAGGTGCACTGGCACTCGAACCGGTGAAACCCCTCGTTCTTGATGTACGAACCACTTATTCCATCAACCATGAACCATCTCCCATGTAAGATTCCGGATCCTCGATCTCAACCTCCAGTTGTGGATCTCGAACCCAAACGTAGTTTTCCTTCCGCCAGTACTGAAGCACCTTCACCGGAATGGAGCTCATCGTGGGCCCCACACCACAACACCCGCCTCGAGGTGGATCTCCGTAGTGGATCTCCTTCGTGGTGATGAGATCCGTGAGCGAGGGCATCCTCCTGCTGCTGCCGATCACGTGCACCGTATCGAACCTGCTCCATGAGAGTTCCACCTCGTAGTAGGTTCCACAACCCTGGCAGGCGATGAGCAGGAGGGCAACCTCCTCCGCGTAGGTGTTGGATGAGTGCTCCGGTGAGAACTCAACATACCGGGGAACACCGACCGAGTTCCACCACACGGGAGGTTCGGGGATACGTGATGTGATATCTTCGTACGAGGGTAACATCTCGCCTCCATACTACACCTCTGAGGGTGTACATTACACTTAAGTTATCTCATCCAGTTCATCGGAAAAGCACACGCCTACGCCGTGAGGCGTGAGTACCTTGATCCACCAGGTGCGGTTCATGATGCTTGCTTTTCTCATCTCCAGGACAATTCCTATCTCATTGGGACCAAAGGGAACATCTGAAAAATCGTGCTCAAGGATCTCGCTCCAAGAAGACTCACCTTCATCACCCACCAGCATCTCTGGTGGGTCTAGATAAACAATGTCCTCGCAGGTTACAAGAGAGCCCACTTTCATGGCCCCTCACAGTTTCCTGTGTTTCTCTAGCACATTGTTCCATCTTTCAATCCACCGCCTCATCTGCCCTGTCACTGCAGGAGAAACAAAAGTAAAATCTCCTACATAAGCAAATGACCCTGCTCCTGTGACTCCTTTATTTTCGTGAGCAAGAACGGCAAGCTTGAAAGCCTCTTGTATACTTTCAAGCTCTTCACGATAGAGATCACGCTGGCATGCGGGACAAACTTCAGATGAGCCTTCCCACGTGGTGGAGTGTTGCTCGCACCTACGAACTGAATCTTCAATATTCGATCGCGAACTCATCGTACATAGTAAGTATTACTATGCGCGAATTAAATTCCAATCACCTATCCAGCCGCAAGCTCCGCCCGGAACTATAAGTTTCACCCATCCATCTTCTCTCGTGTCCAGAACGATGCCGGTAGAATTACGGTGCCAGGTGGGGCCAACTTCTCCGATAACGTCTCCCACCTCCACAGTGCGTGTGGGATCACGCGGAAACAGGTAAACTGATTCGACGTTAAAACTCGGCCTAACGAGCTCTCCGATTCTAAAGTTTGATTCTGATCTTTTTGGGGCCACAAATACATAACTATCCTCACATTCCGTTTGAAATCAAATTTGCCTCGAGGTTGCGTGCTCTTTCTTCTCCGCTCACCTCCTCGAATCCCATCCTCTTCAGTTTCGATTCACGCACCGCGTATGCGATCTGGGAGGCAATGTTGTGGGGCAGGTACGCATGCCCGCCCGCCTTCTCCAGTGCGATCACGAAATCCACGAGAGAAGTTCCCGCGTGGATGGGTTTCACATCCGCGCCCTCGGTAACTCCCCAGGATGTTGGAATAAGCCACGCGATGGAACCCCCATTGATTCGCTCCACACTCCACATGGAGTTGGGCCCACCAACTTCCGCGGGAGTTTCATACGGGCCATCCCAGGCAACCTTCATGAGGTGGTGCTCCACCCTCTCGGAACCCTCCTTGTGGGTACCGTACGGTTCACCCGCGTTGTGTTCGTAGGGGGCATCGTTCCAATCATCACCCCACTGATCCGCGAGAGGAATGGAGGTGAACCAGGCGAACCGATCTCGCCCATCCACGTAACACAACTTCAGATCACCGATCTTAACATCCTTACTGTTGATCATTCTTCATTCCTAACTTCGTGAGATTCCGGATCACGTGCATCTGATCGTAGGAATCGAGAAGCATCGAGATCTTCAGAACCTCAGCCGGTGGCGAAGTTTCGATGAACATCTTTGCGAAGGAGTGGATGCTGTACTTCTTCACCGCCTCGCCCCAACGCATCAGTGTGCCCGCGTTCACCGCCTCCATCGCACTGAAAACCGCCTCCACGTAGGGTGCGTGATCGCCTGGCCGGAGATCGGCGTAGAGGTGCTTCTTCGCCCACTTTCGAACCCGCCACAGAAGATTCGGTTTGTTCCAGATATCGATTCCAAGTTGCCGTTTCTCTTCCAGCTGCAGCCAGCCGATCGTGTAGTGGATCCCGCCCTCTTCAAGCACCACCTTCGCGTTCGCGATATCGAACGTGCCGATAACATCCTCGGGCTCACCGTGCACCTTCGTGATGATCTGGAGAGCTCGGCGCCCCACCCTGTAATCCATCGCGTATCCTGCGCGGGAACTCCCCATTCCATAGATCCCAGGCCGGCAATCGAGGGCACTGATCATCGCAGCTGCACCCTGAGGATCGCGGAAGAATAGATCGATATCACCTGCGGTTGCCTTCCAGAACACCGCCTCCCGCGGGGTAGGGGCACCCAATTGCACTCCGTGCTTCTTCGCGTATGCAGGAATCTGAGAGTACCAATCGATCCGATCCCAGGCAGCCTTGTTGTTTCCTCCGCACAGAACACCGTATGCGAGGGCTCGAGCGAAGCCACCCGCAACGTATCCGCCACCTCGGAGGGCATTGTTCAGGGCCCAGGCACCTTCACCATCGAGGAGCCCGCGGGAGTGCATCTCTCCCACCCAATCGATCCGCTTAAAACCCCAGCCATTGAATGGGCTCACTGTGCCACCTCGCTCCACTCAGAGAGATCCGCCATTGCCTCGAGATCTCCACCACGCTTGATGTAATCGATCCCACCATCGGTGAAGATCGCCTTGCACTCACACCACACGAAATCGTGCCGGTGCTTCGATTCGATCACGGTGTTGCACTTGAGGCAACGAACCACGTTACGCAGCAATTTTCGCTCGCTCATCGTTTCCTCCCTTCTCGGAAATCATCACATCACCATTGATCCACGAGAGGCGCCCCATGGAATCGCTCTGGGCGATCATCATCCTACCCTCGTTCTCGATGATGTACACGGTGGGCGGATAGTAGTACGGGTGAACATATTGGGAACCCCTCTCCTCCCTGATGCGATCGAGTTGCACCTGGAGGCGATCCTGGATTGCCCGATGCAGGATCCGCTCATACACACAGTACATCCGGTGGAGGCGGTTGGCCCTGTGCTCCATCCGGCCGATCTCTCGTCCACCTTCTTCGTACTTGATCACCACCATCTTCTCGGGGTTTCGGCCGCCCTCGATCAGCTCCTTCGCGAGCCGAACGGGATCCTCGTGGGAGATGCCGCCGCGCTCGTAACGAAGAATCCAATCTGGTTCCGTGAACACGTAGAGGGAATCCTTGGGCTCGAGCCCGCGGGCCTCGTGGGCGAGCTTCAGGGTACCCCACAGTACACCGTTGGCGATCTTCCACATCTCGTTGATCTCTGCCATCCGCTTCTCGAGTGCGCGCCAGTTCAGGATCACCTCGGGCTTCACGCCTGGGTAGGAAGAGGCGGGGCGGTTGTACGGATGTGCCGTGTAGATCCGCCGGGAACGTTCGGCCATGATCTTCTGCGCCTTCGTGGGGCGCTTGGGAAGCACAAAGGCCGGCTTGTAATCGGGGATAAGATCATCGATGTTGAAAGTTTGCATCACAGCTTGCCTTTGTGGTTCATCGCACCGGATTGCGTAACGGTGCGGAAGTTGATGCCGGGATTCACAGAAGTATGAGATCCAAGCTGGCACTCTTTTCCGCGAAATAGCCCGGAATTATTCTGAAAATATGCCTTGTAGGTTTCGCGATCGGATTTGTTGTTGAATGCCAGGATCGCGATGGAGGCCATCTTGCCATCGCCAGAGGAAACACCGAGGTACCGGGGAACATCCTCACCGGTGCACTCGGGGCACTCGTTGATGCGCCCGCCAACTCGGCGCTTCGCAGGGGAATCGGTATCGAAGGTGCCTTCACAGTGGATGCATTCACGAATCATGATAACCTCGAGAACGTTGGGGGTTGAACATCTATAGGATACCATCTCCCGGGTGCACTTTGCACTCAGAAAGATCATCT
>Ga0214923_10003306_pt1 | contig 20305 bp, 23 predicted proteins | sample LL1510_MetaG_FD_177993 | JGI IMG/M metagenome (GOLD analysis project Ga0214923, IMG submission 177993) | Freshwater microbial communities from Lake Lanier, Atlanta, Georgia, United States - LL-1510 | ecosystem: Environmental > Aquatic > Freshwater > Lake | place: USA: Georgia | collected...
TTTTTTATGTAGGGGGCTTCGCGAAGGGGACTTCGTCCCCCTCCAACCCCCTCCCCTATCCCCTACGACCCCCCATTTTCCGAACAAAAAAACACCCAACCACCTTTAAGGCATTCTGTGTGTATTATGTGTGTTTTTTGTGTGTATTCTGCTACTACATATATAATATTTCTGATATGGAAATAACATTATTATATATTTTGTCTTTAATATATTTTATTATAAAATTGAAATCTATATTTTAAAATTAAAATTAGTATCTATTATCATGGAACGCAAAATTTCCCTAAACGTGGCTTCATATATATCCAAATTCAAGGAAGATATTAAGATGAAAATGTTTCAGTTACAATTATTAGACGAAACTACCCTACACGATGAGAAATTGTTAAACGATAAAATAGAAGAAAAACTAGACCAAACTGATTCTTTAAATCAAAATATGTGTTATATCCTTTTACAATATATATATGATTATGATAATTTTGAAATTACTAAAGACTTATTAGAGAAAAAAAACAGAAAAATTAAACAAATTAATTATAATAACCGATGCTGTGCATTAAAAATGGATGGAAATAGATGCAGTAGGAGTAAACGTGACAACAGCGATTATTGTGGAACTCATAATAAAATTAATATACAACATACACAAGCTATACAAACGCCACAATCACAGATACAGGAAGCGTTGCCCCAGTGCGACACGTCAGCCGTAGATAATGATAAAATAGAATTAAAAATGATTGAAGTTGAAGGAATCGTACATTATATTGATTCAGAAAACAATATATACAGGATGGAAGACATATTATCAAAAAATACAAATCCTGCAAAAATAGGACGCATAGACTAGACTAATCTTTACCCTTTACACCTTTGTCCAAAGGTGTAAAAAAAAGTAATTATTTTTAGTATTTCAATTATTGTTATACAATATAAAAAATTGAAATTAAACTATATATTGTTATTTACCTCATTATAAACCATTCATAGTAAGTTGCTTATATCAAACGTGTTGATTGAAAAATGCAAGGACAAGGATCACATATACGGAGGAACATCATCGGTCGAGACTCTCCTTTAAGAAGAGTTTTGAGAAGAAATCATGACGAAGAAACGATGCAAAGACACATGCCAAGACCCGGACCCAGACAAATCTCTTACGAAGACAAAGAAAATTTCGTAGATATAGAATCAGATATTTCGGATACAGAAAGTAGTCTAGGACTAGTCATTGACACTATTATTGGAGATGATGGCTATGAATACAATGTTCATATTGCTTTAGCACGGATTTAGTTATTGAATAATTATTGTTGTCACATTAAATAACAAATAGTTAACCAGATTTTTTATTCAAAAAATTTATTCAATCAATATTTTCTCGTTGTATATTACATATGATATCAATACAATCGTCCGTAATATTTATGAAAAAATATTGATGTAGTGTTATTCTATTTGTTTTATTTATATTATTTTTATTTCAATATAAAGAAAACATATACTATAATATATAAATCATAATGTGTGATACAAATAATACAAGATACATTGGTTGTGTTAAATGGTTCAATAAAAAGGCGGGATATGGATTTGTGACTATTGTTGGTTCAGAAAAAAATAATATTGACATATTCGTCCATCATAGTTCTATTGATGTTCATATTGAACAATATAAATATCTAGTGCAAGGAGAATATATTGAATTTGATTTGACTAAGACATCAGACGAAAAATATGAATATTTCGCATCTAACATTACTGGTATAAACGGCGGAAAACTAATGTGTGAAACACGTTATGAAAATCAACAGCAATCAACTAATCCTCATCGACAACACAACTATAAGAATATACATAGAGCCACTCGTCGTAGAGAAAAACATCCTATAGAAAATAGGAGTAGAATGTAGACATTGAAATAATATTAAACCCTTTTGTCTTTATATTACAAAATATAATGTTTTTTATTTTTTATTTTTTTTCTTAACTTCAATCATGCATATTAGATATTGAACGATGGCATACGAAAGCACAAGTATAAAATATAGCATATATAATATATTTTTTTTTTATTTTTTACACCTTTGGACATTTAAACGCCGACTTTAGGTGTTTTTTGCTCTTATCACCCTACTTTAAGATATAATACTATATTTATATAGTAGATATAAAGATATTATTTATAAAAAAATTGAATTGCTTTTTATAAATATTGCTTTTTATAAATAAAATACTTATCATAATACAATAAACTTCGGCGTTTTAAATGTTAAAAGGTGTAAAGACAAAAAAAGTAAAAAAACAAACAATTCTAATTGTTGAAGATGATGTTAAATCATTTATAAAACAATACTCAATCCAAAAACGAAGAAGAATTTTATATAAAATAATTTATTGAAAACAAATTGAAAATGCTATAAAAAATGTAATATAAAAAAAGGTGCAAATATGTATGCGTTCGAATATTTAAAACTTAATTTAAATAAATATGTTAGAATAAAAGATGTTCAAGAATATTGTAATAAAAGAACAAAAGAAGAAACCGGTCATCCATTAGGAGACCCACCAAGAGCTTTTGAAAATTTAAGAAAAGATAAATTTTCATTAGAGTCATTCATCAGGAATGGATATCAATTGTTCATTAGGAAGAATTAGCAATAAATCCGCAAAATATTCCAATAATAAAAAAAGCATTGATATTAGTTCTTATAGATTAACTACGGTTTGTGGTGAAAAAAAATGTGGAACGCCAACAGAAATAATTCAAGAAATTAATAAACGAATAAATTTTGACTATTATTCATTTATAGTAAGAGATGAAACAGATAAAGAAAATATTAGTTATGATTGGTTATTGATACCAAGTAATTACTTAATTTTAGACCCTTCTTCATATGCTTGGGAACCTACAATTGGAAAAAGAGGAAAAAAAAAAGATGCACAAGTTGGATGGAATACAAATGAAATTAATGGGTGTAAAATGTCAATCACATTTAGTATGTCATCTCAATTATGGATACATATTGAAATGACAGAAGAAATAAAAAACTTTATTGTAGCATCTGCTGTCGTAGAAAATAAACCAAAATACAATTATATTGATTTACTTGATAAATTAACTAATATTTAATTATTGTCAATATCATCTAATCTTTCATTTGCTGTATTAATATAATCGCCATTAATTTCAAAACCAATAAAATTAACGTTATTTTTTTTTGCTGAAACACACTCAGAACCTGAACCAACAAAAGGAACTACTAATAATGTATTAGAATTTTTATTTAAAGATGCTTTTATTAAAGTATCACATAAATTTAATGGTTTTTGGGTTGGATGATCAACGCGTTCTTTTTTTCCTGCTCCACCTGCTAATGCTGGAATTTTTATAACATCTCTTGGCAATGCTCCTCCTTCGTGAGCAGTATATGTTGTTTCTTTATCACCATTACTAAATCTACCTAATGTTGGTTTTCTAACTTTTCCTGCAGCATTTTTTAGAAATGTTTCTGTATAAGGTTCTCTAACGTCATCACGATTAAATATTGGTTTTTCTTTATAACAACATAAGATGCTTTCATGTGTTCTTTGCCAAAAATTTAGTGATGGGGTTACTTTATTAGTATAATGCCATACTAACCATCTCACATTACAAGTTATACGTGTTCTTATAAAAGCAAGAATTTCACTAAATCCGTATATATATAAAGTTCCTTGTGGTTTAAGTATTCTTAAACATTCAGCAATCCAATTATCACACCATAATAAATAATCATCCATCTTTTGTTTATCACTATCATTTCCAAAATCCTTTCCAATATTATATGGAGGGTCACAAATTATAATATCTACACTTTCACTTTTAATCTTTTTCATTCCAATAACACAATCTTCATTATATATTTTATTTATTTCTAAATCTCGTTGTGTTATAACTTCATTCTTAATTTCTTCTTCATCATCTTCATCTTCAATTATTAGTTCAATCTTTTTTTTTTCAACAGGTTTATTTTCAAGTAAAGCAATTAATTCTTCTTTATTTTTTGATTTACATTTTTTAATTCCATTTTCTTCGCACTTCAATAAAATTTCAGTTTTTGATAATTTGGTTAAATCCATTTTAATATTACAGACTATATTATTCTTATCAGTCATATAATCTAATTCTTCTCAACTAATTTTATTCGTTTAGAATAACCAAACTAGTTTGGTTTCTTCTCCGCTGTAGCGGAGAATAACTTTGTCAAAGACAAAGTTTCAATTTTTCTATTATCAAATAAAAAACTCATTAAGGGGGACGAAACCAAACGTAGTTTTGTTTTTATTTTTTATTTTTATTTTTTATTTTTGTATTTTTGTATTTTTGTATTTTTTTATTTTTTATTTTTATTTTTGTATTTTTGTATCTTTGTATTTTTGTATTTTTTTATTTTTGTTTTGTATTTTTGTATTTTTTTTATTTTTTATTTTTGTTTTGTATTTTTTTATTTTTTTATTTTTGTTTTGTATTTTTTTATTTTTTTATTTTTGTATTTTTGTATTTTTTATTTTTATTTTTGTATTTTTTTATTTTTTATTTTTGTTTTTTTATTTTTTATTTTTGTTTTGTATTTTTTTTATTTTTATTTTTTATTTTTATTTTTTTATTTTTATTTTTGTATTTTGTATTTTTTTATTTTTATTTTTTTATTTTATATATGTTTGACGAATTATATATTAATAATCTAAAAATCATTAATCAAAAATTAAATATCACTGATGATTACAAAAACATAATATTTGTTTATACTCAACAAAAAGTGGGTTCTACTTCGCTTGTTTCTTCGCTTCGATTATTTGCACTAGAAAGTTATATCATTATACACGCACATGATGACAAATGCATCAAGATTTTTACAAATGTTGAAAATATCACTATGAAAGATTTAATTGTTTATAATAATTCTATTGGAAAAAATGTTTTTGTTATTGATATTTATAGAGAACCAATAGAACATAAGATATCTGCTTATTTTGAAAATATCGCATATTTTCATTTTAACAATAATGAGAATAATTTAAACTCTTATCCTATTCAAAAAATTATACATAGATTTAATTGTATATTTCCTTACATAGTTGAAAAAGATTATTTTTTTGAATTATTTGACATTCCAGTTCATCCTGATTTTGACCATGAAAAAAAGTATATGATTATTATACATAATAATATTACATATATAAAACTTATCAAAAGTTTTAGTCATTTGTGGGGTGATATATTAACTCATATATTTCATCATAAAATTTGTGTTATTCAAGATTATAAAACTGATAAAAAAATAATATCTGATCTATATTCAAAATTTAAATATAATTATAAAATTCCAATTAATTTTTTAGAAAATATTAAATCAAATAAATATTTTAAATATTATTTTAATGAAAAAGAACAGGAAAATTATATTAAATTATGGAGCAGTAAAGTTGATAAACCATTTAATCATTTTACACGGAATGAATATGAATTGTATAATAGAATATCGATTGAAAATTGTCGTTATTTCATAAATAATAATCATTATTTCGATCAAGGATGTATATGTAAAACATGTTTCAAGAAAAGATATTCTATTAGAAATAAAATATTTAAAGGTGAGTTAATACAACCTTCTATATTACATGATGAAAACATAAAAAAAAATGTTGCATCTAACATTCGTAAAAAAATTACATTAATTAAAAAAATAAATAAATTTAATAATCAAATTAGAAATAATAAAAATAAAACTTTTTTAAGAATTATGAGATAAATATATCCTAAACCGAAACAAACTAATTAAGTTTATAATGCCTATGTTGCTTGTGAGATTATTAACGAACGATTTTTGACAAGATTAGACAAGTAAAAATACCTTATGATAGGTAATTAAGTAATTATAAGTATGTATTCGTTATTTTATTTTTAATATTTTGAGATTGTAATATATACATCATAAATTCATTGGCAATAGCAATATTATTAAAATAAGTTCTATACTTAAAAACACTGATGCTTGATTTTTCATTAAATTTAAATGAATACCACCAATAAGCAGGAATAAATAAATAATTTTCAGGATATAATGTCACTTCTAAAAATTTAACTTTGTTATACTCGTCTTTAAATTCGTTTTGAATATTCCAAACATTCATTAATGATCTGAATTCAAAATTATCATAATCTTTGTAAGTGTACAGATATTTTTTATTTTTAGGGATAGTTAATTTAACCTTAACTGATCCTTCGGTTAATAGAAAAAAATTTCTATAATTGATCTCATACCTTAAAGGAGTAATTGAATTCTTTGTTCCAAGTATAATATCGTAAAAACAATTTGAAATAAAATATGGTCTTAAAAATTTATCATTATAATACATATTTTTAATGATTCCTGATTCATTTAGAAAATCATTATTGTTTTCAGATATATATATGTTATCGTCAGATACCTTTTCAAATAAATTATGTGTAATAGATAATTTTAATGGAATATAAATATCTTCATATTTATTGATGTCTATATTTTTAGTATTTGTATTTTTCGTATCTTTTACGTCATTTTTCCCTTTGAGGAATAAATTATTTGAATTATTATAAAGTGTATTCATATCTCTTATTTTTATATCGAATGAAGGATAATTTTTATAAATATAGTTAAATGTTGTGGTGTTTTTTAAAATCATATTATCATAACTAAATAATATTGGTTGTCTTAAATCACATATTTCTTCCATTTTATCTTTCGATGCATGTTCAATTTCAAAAATTTCATATTCGTCACTTACTTTAAGATGAAAATATATGTGTATATATAAAAACAAAACTACACAAAATATTATAATATCAATAAACACGTTTATCATACATAAATTAATTAATAAATTATAAATACATAAACGAAAAAACGTTCAATTACTCATAATTATTTAATTTGTTTATTTATTTTATTACATTCATGAATTACACCAACCAAAAAGAAAAATGAGACAAATTTCTAAATGGTTTAATAGGTGTTGAAGGGATTATTAGTTCCTTCCAATATCAATAGTAAGGAGTTTCGCCTTATGATAGTCCAACTGAACCCAGTGAAACTGGTGAAGGACGAAATGAGTAGCAATGTGTTACAAGATATATTTGTTTTCTCAACTCACTTGTAACTGAAGGCGCTTTGGTAGGGCTTGGGCTCGGATACTACTCACAGCATCACAGCATGTGGAGCTCGTACTCTCCCAGAAATCGCCGTAAAGGGAAGTATTCACATATCAATATTACTTTATTATATTAAGTAAGTTGTTTTGTCTCATTTTTCTTTTTGGTCGGTGTAATATTATATCATTGTGTATTTTTTTACCTATTTATATAGCAAGTGATTACGTAATCTAATATATATTGTTTATCTATCGTCTGCATTTTCATATATATTTCATTTGGTTTTTGTGTATCAATAGATGAAAAACTCATTTTTAGTGTGCGTGTAATTAAATCAATATTTTTTAAATTATTAAAAATAAATGTATCTATTTCACAAGAAATATCATTGTTAATAATAGTTGTTGGATAATAATTAAAATTTTCATTTGTGTGTAATACATGTTTATATGTTAAACTTATATTGTTGCCGTCGTTCATGATTATTTGTTTAGATTGCGTTTCAAATTCAATTGATTCTTCATTAAATGTGCATACTATTTTAGATTTATTAGCTATTTCACAATCCAATACATATGATTCATGAGTAATATCACCTAATTTACTAGAAAGCATATTAAATTCAATATCATAATTCGTTTTCATGTTCACAATATCTAAATTTATTTGGATCGTATTGTTATAATCTACATTAAAAGGGATAGAAAAATTATGTATTAAATTATTATTTCTTGTTAAAGAAATATCTATTTTTTCGCTTTGATTATTATCAATGCAAAATTCAAGATCATACATATTCTGATATTTTTTACAAATATTTATAAACATACATAAAGCCCATTTTTGAATACTCAATTCTTCAAAATTCAAAGTATTTTCATAATATTCAAACGACAATTTATTCAAGTCAATAAATGTTTTTATATATGTTGAGTTTTTAAATATTACTAATTTGTCTTGTGTATATCTCAAATATACATTTTCGTCTAAATCATCATATGTGTCTGCACATAAAAAATTTAGTATATCATAAAATTTATGTGAATTAAAAGCAGCAATTATAAATCTCATAAATAAATATTATATTATAAAATGTGTATTTTTTTATATTATATTTTAGAAGTTTTCAAATTATTTGAAATATTACCCATAATTTGAAAGTATGAGGCACAGATGCGCAAAAACATTACTAGCGGAGTTTATGATGCTGATGGGAAGCAGGGCGGCGCACTATTTAGAATAAATACATCTATCTAAAAAATTGAAACCAAACTATGTTTGGTTATTCTCAACGAATAAAATTCGTTGAGAAGAAACTTTGTCTTTGACAAAGTTATTCTCCGCTACAGCGGAGAAGAATTGCCTTTGTGAATAAAATAGGACCCTCTTGCTAAACCTGAAATGAACAATATTAATATAATTTTACCACACAATATATTTATTCAAATGATAAATGAACAAAAACAAAAAGAAGAAAACATTGATATATGGAAAGATAGTCCATATAAAGATTTGGTAAAATTACAATCAAATAATGTTGGGAAAGTAGGTGAAACATTTATACAAAATATTTGTGTCATCTGTCAAATTGAATCACAAGTTGATGGTTCTAAAACAAAAAAAAAAGGTGGGGGGATAGGTGATGGTTTAATTATGAATAAGAGCGTTGAAATAAAAACTTCTCACAGAGGTTCATCTAGTCCAACTTTTCAACACGAGTTAGGAGAAACACCCTGGAAATCAGAGTATATGATATTTATTGATATAGCACCAATGTGCATATATTTAACTATATTCAAAAATTTTGATGAAGAATTTTATAAAAGTTGTGCAAAATGTCACCCATACTTTTCAACAAAAAGTATCACTTGGAGGAAAGGAAGTGGTACATTCAAATTAGATACAACATTAAAAATAAATGAAGAAAATATTCAAAAAGGACATACTTTTAGAATTGATAGCAATATCGATATTAATGAACTAAAAATATTTATATTATTTAAGATTGAATAAGGAATAAATTTGCGAACTTCTTAAATTATATGCTGAATTTGTTGATAAAAATGCTATTTTATCCCATTCAATATTTAACATTTTAGTTATCATTTTTTTTTTATCGTATGTAAATAAGATTCCATAACCCTTTCTTCCCGGTAAATCTTCAAAATTCATATAACATTTCATATTTTCTTTTCCAAAACAAGTTGAAGGTATATATATATCACATTTTCCAATCATATTTTTATTTCGAGTTGATGATATAGTTCCCCCATCTGACATAGAGTAAATTTTCATTTTATCATTAGTGTAATCTATAATGTTATACAAATTATTATTATGATTTTTAGACCATATTTGAAATACAGTATTGATTTTAATACGATTTCCACAAGGTTCATAAAAATCGCTTAATAATTTTGTTGAATGAATTAAATTATAACCTTTAACCCTTTTACGTGGAACCCCCTTTCCATCACTTTCAAACAGCTGTGGTAATATAAAACACACATAATTTGCGAAATTAAGCGAATGATTAATGAATTTTAATGCAGTATGTCCTCTTAATCCAAATGGTGGATTTCCGAAAACGACATAATTATTGTTTTCACTAGGATACCAATTTAAATAATCAGCATTTATTATTGATGGATGTCGTGGTTCTATATCTAATGCTATAGTATCAGATGGTAAAACTTGTAAAAAACGACCATCTCCTGCGGAAGGTTCGATATATTTAAAATCAGTTGGTCTTTCTCCGTACGTCTCAATCACATCTGTAAATATTTGAAAACACTTTTCAGCTGTTTCTATTGGCGTAAAAAATTGGTCTTTTTCTTTTGTCGAATAATTAGAATAATTAATTTGTATGTTTGATAATTTCAATATATCAAATTCATAATTCTTTGGAATATCATTTAATTCAATCCAACGTGATATAGTTCCCTTCGTCACATTTAAATTTTTCGCAACTTCATTAACTGAATATTTAGTAAATAAATTGTGTAATATTTCTAATAGATTATGATTTTGCATTATATGTGTATTTTATCCGCAGTATGCGGAAAATATTCAAACATAGTTTGGTTTCAATTTTTTATTATCCAATAAAAAACTTCGTAGCAAAAGTCATAGGTATCTCTAACCTTAGCCTTTTATTTTATTTGTAAATTATTTAACAAAATAATTATTTATATTTTGACTATCATTAAATTTTATTTTATATTTGACCTTTTGTTTGAGGAATTTTTGATGAATGTTCTTTTATCAAATGAACTTTATTGTTGTCTAGATTCCAATTAACATTTTTATTTTTTATTTTATTTTGTTTTTTTGGTCTAATATCTAATGTTTGTATTTGTTCTTGTGTGTCTTGTATGTCTTGAATTTGTATTCGAATAGTTTCTTGTTCTCCTTCCAAATATTGATTTGATTTTTTTATTTGAATCTCTTGTAGTTGATTGAATTTTTCTGAATTTCTTTTTTTAATATATTCTTCAAAATGATTTTGATTAATTTTTTCTTCATTTTCATATAAATTAAAATTAATTTCATTTGGTTTATTTTTATGTGTATATGAATCAAATTCATCTTGTTTCTGTTTGTATAATTGATTAAATTCGTTTCTGCGTGATTTTTTAAAATCATCAATGGTGATTAATTCTTGATTAATGATATCTAAATTTTCATCTTGATTGTTTATATAGATATTTTTGTAAGTAATGATTTCATTTATATTGGGAATAATATTTTTCAGTGAAATTATAACATAATCAAGAAATTTTTCATTAATTTGTAATAAATTCTTTTCTATTATCAAGTTATTTGTAATTTTATTATTTGTGATATATTTATTACAAAATAATTTAACATTACAATAAAAAATTATTTTAATTTTCGTTAATAAATCTTGTTTTGTATTATCCAAATATAATGTCTCGACCAATAAATTCCATAAGAATGTAATATTTTGATGTGTCATAAAAGTATTATTCATTGTATCTAAATATAAAGTATATATTATTTTGTGTTTTTGTTTTTTCGTTAATTTTATAATTAAATTTAACAAATATATTACAATTCCTTATTGAAATATCTATTTCTAAATTGTTCAATATATTCATCTCTCAATATATTTTGTGGGTTTTTAAAATCTTCAAACTTCATATTATTTTCTAACATATTAATTATAAAATATAAAGAATAAACCCCACATTCGGTGCCTCCGTATTGATGTTCTAATGGATAATTATCGTGAAATTTAAATTGAATATTTATTTTTTTTGAATGTTTGCAAATTCTTTTTACAAAAATCAATATTTCATTCGGTGGTCTATTTCCTGCGCTGTCAAAGAAATAAATGTCTTGAGTTTTAATATCAATAAATAATGATATCCAATGTATTCCATGTCCGTAATGTTTGTCTGTGTTGAATATTATTCCAATTTTATTTATTTTTTTTATAATATAAGTTTTAATATTAAAATTACAAAGTTCATTCCAAACACAATTATTATCCAATAATATTTTATCAAAATCAATAGGTGAAGGTCCAATAAATTTAAAATCAGCGTGTTTTTTTTCGTATAATTTCATGACATATAATATGTCCAAACTTGACAACCATTCATTTGGATTTGTTTTCCATGAATCAGGTGATTTGGGATAAAAATTTTCCATTAATTCATTTTTCATTTTTCCTTTAATTTTAAGTTTATCAATCCAACATGATTCACGATTGCAAATATTGATATAATAATTTTTCAATGTATTCCATATAATTTTAGTATTTTTAGATTTTATTTTTTGATCTTTATGTCTAAGATTCCATATTTTTTTAAAATATAATATTTGTTTATCGTTGTAACAACTATTATTAATATTGTTTGTTTTATTGTGTTTATATGATGCAGATAATGGACTGCAATTTAGTCTGTAAAATTTCCTTGTTTTGTTTGATTGTATGTGTGTTAATTTTTTGTTTTTTTCATTATGTGTTTTGTTTTTCATGAAAATAGTATATATATTATATATCTTTTATTTGTTGTCTAGTATGATTGTTAAATAAGCAATATCCAATTTTATTACTATTAGGGTTTGGTGAGAAATTAGAAAAATAATAATTATTAAATAAATCGCTTTTAAAATAATAATCTTTATCATTCATAAATTCTTTATATTTTTGTTCATTAAATGTGCTATATTTATAATTATTCAAAGTGTATAAATCACTTTTAGTCGATGGAATGTAATATGTTTTTTCGCAATTTTGAATTGCATATATTTGATTTCTTAATTGTGTTTCAGTATTAATATTCTGAGCAAAACCACTATAAGGTGGTGTTCTATTTCCTGGAAAAAAAATATTTTCTAGATGAAAAGTTTTATATATATGTGCGTTTTCTTTTTCGTTTTTTTTATTACAATTTTCAATAATGGGCATATATGTGTATTTGCTTGTTTTTGGTCTGAAATCACACATTAATTGAATATTTTCGGAAGGTATATTTCTATTAAATAGTTCTTTATTAATTTGGTTTTGTGTATTTGTTGATTTTTCTTTTATCATAATAGTATATATGTATATAAAAAATGATATACTTATATTTTATTTATTAACAACATTATCATGGACTTTTTATATATTAGGTTTTTTAGGTATATATTTATTAAATAAATCTTACTTGGTATATTTTAATACAATTGTAAAATTGTACGTGGCTTTAATATTACTAGTAAAATTTAATCCTTTTATAAAAATAAAAATAAGAAAACATGATAGAACAATTGCGTTTAGTTCAGGTGCTATGTTATTAACGAGTTCAATATTAACATAAAAATAAACGTCACATATGGATATAGTCATAGTCTTGCGCGTTAGGTATATAGTTTTGCTGTTTGGAGTCTATTCACATCTTTGGTTACGGCATGAACCTTCAGTAATGCTGTGAGTAGTATCCGAACCCTACCAAAGCGCCTCCACATTATGCACATCATTACTGCCTGCTGAGGCTTCTGTGATTTCTGGTGCACGTAACATACCTCTCGTGAACCCTGCCTGTATGGGGTGACGGCGATTTCTGTTCTCATACTTTTACGCAATTGTGTCAGTGAGATGGCGGTGCGAATAAGCTCTATCTGCGATATTTTTTTTTGTTTTTTTATGAGAATTAATTTGTAATTTATCATTTGTTTTCTCAAGTTTTTTAGAAAAAGTTGTGTTTTTTAGATTTGTTTTCGTAACATCTATCGTGTTTTTTGTATTTGTTGTATAATTAGGATAATTTGTATTTGTTGTATCATAAGGTACATTTGTATTTGTTGGATTGATGAAATTTTTTAAATGAATAAAAATTCTCTTAAATTCTTCTATGTCTTTTTTTGTATGATTAATTTTTCTATAAGAAAATTTATATCTATATGATGTCATCATTCTAGTTAATATTTTTCTAATAAAGTTTTTCATTATTATTTCATCCAATAATTGTTTTTGTTCTTCTTTTTGAATTTTATTATAAAGTAATTTATTAAAATCTATTATATTTGAATTAATGAATCTACTTATAATAATATTATAAGTTAAATCATGTTGATATGGATATAATTTAACATAAGTTAAATTTTTATTCAACATATCTTTATGATATAAATCATCAAAAAATATCAATTTTGCATTTATGGACATGCCTGTAATGTTTATAAAATCAATATATTTCTTATTATAACTAGTTCTTTTGGGTTCAACTATCTTGTCACCAATTTTATAGGATTTAATAACTCTATCAAAAAGTTTAAAATTTATTTTATATTGTAAATAATTAACGACATAATTAATCCATTGATTATCACCTTGATTATTTGTATATATAAAAACCAAAAAATTGTTTGTTTTTATTTTATATTCTTTGATATAATTCAAAACATATAATATTTTATATCTTAAAAATTCTGGATATAGATCTAAACATTTATTAAATAAACTTTGGTTAATTATATTTTGTTTTTTTATTGTTGTCAACATATTTGTTAATGAATACCAAAATATACTAAATTGACTAAAATAACCTAATGTTTCATCTAAATCAAATATTATGCCTTTTTTCATATTAATATTATATTATTTATTAATAATTTAATCTATTCTTTTTATAAATAATATGAACGACAAATACAAGAATATAAATAATTTAACACAAAAAAAAAGAAAAAATACAAAAAAAAATGAAAAAGTAAAAAAAGTAAAAAATCCAAAAAAATCTGTTAAAGTGAAGGTTGATGGAAAAAGGTCTTCGAATGGGAACTCACTAACATACCAAGATAATATTAAATTACTAAAATATTACTATCCTAGAAGCAAAAAAGTATATACTAAAAAAAAATTAGAAAAAAAAATTAACTCATTATTAATAAAAAAATTTTGTGGTTGTATCAAAAGCATGGCATCCAAAAATAATGAAAACAATGATGAGAATAAATATATAAGGATATGCACAAATTCTATTTTTACAAGGAAAAATATTAAAAGGGGAAATTTTAAATGTAGAAATAAACCTTTTTTGGTTCTTCGTCATGTTTGACATGTTAGATATATATATATATTCCTAACTCGTGTTAAATCAATTACTTTCTATATAATGTAATAAGTCAATCAACATTAATTCTTTTTTCGTTAATTTTTGAAAAATGACACATTCATTAAATTTAAATGTATAATGTCTGTGCATAAAATTTTTACATAAAATGAATATCCCTTTGTCAGATTTAAAAATTTTACATAATATGCCAAAATAGTTCTTTTCACTAATATTATTCTCATTTAATAAAAACCATCTAATATATGAACCTATCTTTAAATCTTCTATTCGTTTAATTAACTTATAACCTTTCACCTTTTCATAAATAATGCATTTTTCGTCATCATTTATTTCTGATGTATTTAAGAAATCAATTATTGTATTTTCACATTCTTTCAACATCAATAAATATTCGCATTCGAAGTCCGAATCAATTAAAAAATTATTGCTATAACCATCACTATTATCCATAATTTTATAATATAATTATATTTAATAAAAAATCTCCTTCCCAACCATAATACGCATCATGCGGAAAGCGAAGTCACACGTGCTCCTCATGCAGGACACGAGACTCGACGACAGCGTGCAGGCCGCGATGCGAAACAACCTGATCCGGAACTTTCCATTCGCCCACCGGTGCCGGTGGAACGTGGCGGAGGCGAACCATATGGAGGGACGGCTGTTCTCTGTTATGTTAGAGAATATTTGGATATGTTTTTTCATCATAGTATTCTTTTTCGTTAAAGGACGTTTTTTCGATAGATGAACTATTTACATTTATATCATTATATAATGAGTGTAAATCATTATACATTTTTTTATTTTTGAACCAATTATGTCTTAACACCTTTCCGATAGGTGTATTCAATATATTTGGAATAAAAATAGTGAATGCATCTTTATTTTCAAATACATATTTACTTATATAATATTGATCGTAAGGCCATTGATTGTGATATTTTTTATTTATATTTAATTCTAAAATTAATTTGTTATACATTTGTTTTATAAAACAATTATTTTTAATTATGAATGAACCGCTGTTTATAAATGTGTTCTTTTTTATATATGGGTCACGTGAGAAGCATCCATTTTTATTATCATTATTTATTAAATTTGTAATAACATCTCTTAACCAATAGCCGTTATTTATCCATGCATCGCTGTCTAAAAAAACTAATATATCAAATTCTGTATTTTGTAAAAATTCATTTACTATGTATATTTTTTTTGTTGCAGGATGAATATTGCCATATTTATTATTATCTAATTCTATAAATATATACGTGTATTCTAAAATATTACAAAAAGCAGTATTTATTTTCTGTGTTTGTAATAAATAATCTAATGTGGGTCTATTATCAGTTTGTAAAACATATACTTTCACCATAATATAAATGAATATATTATATTTCAATAAATATAGCATCATGAAACTTTCTCAAAGACAAAGTTATTCTCTGTAGGGGGCTACGCGAAGGGGACTTCGTCCCCCTCCAACCCCCTTCCCTATCCCCTACGACCCCCCTTTCCCTTGAAGAACGCAGAATACACGCAGAATACACGCAGAATACACAGAGAATGCCTTAAAGGTGGTTGGGTTTTTTTTGTTCCGGTGACTTTCGCCTGTTTTATGCATTTTTTAGAAAACTTCCTACCAACTTCCACTAAATGGAGTTGCAAATGCACCTCCTTCATTAGCTGCCATTACTTCAAATTGTGTTTCTGAATTATTAATTGTATTTTGTGTATTTTTGTCTGTCATATTTACATTTTGTGTTCCTGGTGTATTTGCGTTTATTAAAGGTGTATCGTCGTTCCTATACATATTATCATAATTAGGATATGATTGAATGGGTGGTAAAGAAGAAATAGAACTTGTATTACTAATATTATTCGATATTTGATTACTTGTAATTATGGATCTATTTTGATTTTGATCGATAGGTTTAGAGACTTTAATGTTGATTTGTTTATCTTCATTTTTTGTTTTTCCGTCAATATAATTAATTAATCTTTCATATAATAATGATATTTTTAATCCTAATTTTGATTTAATACTAAATAGTATTATAAACGTTATTATAACGATATTTAGAACATTTAATTCATTATATTTACTCCCACTATAAGTTGGTATATATGTTATAATTCGATGAATTAATATTATAGATATAAACATAATTATATTTTGAAACAATATTTCAAAAATTATTTCAATATTTCCTTTTGTTTCGTCAACATCAGGAATTATTTTATTCATGACTTTATTAAATATAATTACAGGAATGATTGCTAATGTTGAATATTGAATGATATTCATGAATTCATCTTTTGATTCTTCGTCAAAATTAAAAACGTGACTAACAAATCCGCTATTTTTTCCCTTTTTGGTTAAATCGTCTAAATTTTCCATTATTAATATATATATGTAAATAAACAAAATATAAATATAAATGTTGTGAAATATATATTTTTTTATTAACATGTTTTCACCTTTGCACATCGTTTTTGTGCGTTTTTTGTGCGTTTTTTGTGCGTTTTTTGTGCGTTTTTTTATTTAAATATTAATATAATATAATTAATATGAGTCGTAGTTTACAACCATCATTACGAAAAAAAAATATATTATCTAAGCAATATGATAAACAATCACAAGCAGACACAAATTCCATGTATGGTAGAACTAACAAACAAGTAAGAACTTTTTCTCAATATGGGCAAAGTAAAAATAGTAAATCTGAAAATCTTCAAAATAATCAGAATAATTCAGTAAAATTAACTATCGCCCAAGCAATTACTTTAATAACTATTCGTTTAGGAAAAATAGAGAAATATTTGTATAAATTAAATTACGATTTGAATGCAGATGGTGTTAGTATGTCTTCTTCAAATGTAAATTATATTGATAATACATTATCTAATAATGAAATCTTCCAAAATATAATGAATAAATTAGAGAATTTTGAGAAGATAGAATTAATGCAAGTAAAAAGAGAATTAGAATGTGTGAAAAACGAAAATAATAGAATAAAACAAATTGCTGTTTCTAATAGTAAAGAATATAATAATACAAAAAACGTTTTAACAAACATTCAAAAAGATACAAGAAAAATCACCGATATATTTGATGTTAATGATAAAATTAATTCATCATTAAATAATTTGAATGATGAATTGTATATTAATAAACAATTATTATCAGAAATTCAAAATGAAAATAATATTATAAAATCTATTTTACAAAATAATAATTTATATGATTTTGAGAATCACACATTAAATAATACAACTAATACAAATGATATAATTGATGATAATTTTTTGAAAAATAATGATATAGTTGGAAATGTAAATATTAAGAATGATATAGTTGTATCTGATAATATTAAGAATGATATTGTTGTGCCTGATAATATTAAGGATGATATAGTAAATGATAATATAGAAAATGATACAACAAGAGATGAAATAGTTCAAAATGATATGATAGAAGATAATATTGCTGTGCCTGATAATTTGTCTCCTAGCGACCCCCCTTTACCTCTGTAGGGGCTAGCCCCCCTACGACCCCCCATTCCCTGAAGCCTTATCTTTAAGGCATTCTCTGTGTATTCTGCGTGTATTCTGCGTGTATTCTGCGTTTTTTGCCTTAAAGGGTGGTTGTGTGTTTTTAAGGGGAAGGGTGTTTCATTGTTCTTTTTACCTTCATTTCCTTTAAGGCATTCTCTGTGTATTCTGCGTGTTTTCTGCGTGTATTCTGTGTTTTTTGCCTTAAAGGGTGGTTGGGTGTTTTTAAGGGGAAGGGTGTTTCATTGTTCTTTTTCACCTTCATTTCCTTTAAGGCATTCTCTGTGTATTCTGCGTGTTTTCTGCGTGTTTTCTGCGTTTGTTTGCCTTAAAGGTGGTTAGTGTTTTTAAGGGGAAGGAAAAGAGTAAGGGTTTTCTTTTCATTTTTTATGTAGGAGCTACGCCCCCTACAGCCTTAAAGGTGGTTAGTGTTTTTACACCTTTTTACATTTCTTCTCCGCAGTATGCGGAGAATAACCAAACATAGTTTGGTTTCTTCTCAACAAACTTTGTTTGTTGAGAATAACTTTGTCTTTGACAAAGTTTCAAACGCCGATTTTTTATTCAAAAAATAAATTATGTTATTATATGTTTCAAAATTAATGTACATTTAGTAATATTAACTAATTTTAGTTAATATTAGTTAAAATTGATTTTAAATATAATATTATATTATAATAACGAAAAATGGTGAAATATAGTTGTGAAAAATGCGGAAAAGAATTTACCCAAAAGGGACATTATACTAAACATACTACCAAAAAAAATCCTTGTGTGTTTGAAAGCAAAATTGAAAAAATGATTGAGAAGGTTGTTACTGAAAAGATTATTAAATTAAATGGTGACGCTAAAATTAATGATGATAGTGCTAAAATTGATGATAGTGCTAAAATTGATGATAGTGCTAAAATTGATGAGGTTAATACTAAAATTAATGATGATGACACTACAATTCAATCATTAACTCCATATAAAATTTCAACAGCAGATTACACAATTATTAATTCATGTTGTATAAAAGGTTTGACCGATATGAAAAATGAAAATAAAAAAATTCATTTAACAATTACTTCTCCACCATATTATAATGTTAAAGATTATGTAACTTATACAGATTATAAGGAATATCTAAATACTCTAAAAAATGTTTTTACTCTAATATATGAAATAACTGAAGATGGTAGAATGTGCTGTGTAAATTTGAGTAATATATTAATTCAAAGAGAAAATCGTAATAGTGAAAGTAGTAGAATACCTTTAGCATTTCATTTTGTTCCTTTAATGGAAGAAATCGGTTGGAAATTTATTGAAGATATTATTTGGGTAAAACCTGAAGGTGCTGCTAAAAATAGAAATGGTGGATTTTTCCAACATAGACAACCTGTCGCATATAAACCAAATATTATTAATGAATACATTTTTATATTTCAAAAACCATCAAAATTCTTAATAGATAAAATAGTTAGAGAGTATGACGCAATAACATCATTAAACAGTAAAGTTGATGATGGATATGAAAGAACTAATGTATGGAAAATAAATCCAGAAACGAAATCTAAACATCCAGCTCCATATCCAGAATTATTGGTTGATAACATAATAAAATATTATTCATTCTGTGGAGATTTAATCTTAGATCCATTTGTTGGTTCAGGAACAACTTTGATATCTGCGTTTAAGTTAAATAGAAAAAGTATAGGATTTGAAATACATAAAGATTATATAAATATATTTGAAAATAGAATTAAAACAATAATGAAACAAACTACTAAACAAACTATAATATCAATAAATAAAAATGATTATAATAATTTACACCCTTGAAGATTTAAAATAGTACCTTTTATGTTTTAGAAAAAATAAAGATAACTTTATAATGTAAAGTAAGTATAGTTTAATAGTGTCTAATACTTCCATTTAGGATGTTTCTAATTGCTTCTATAAAGAAACGGAGATGTTAAAACTATTTACTTGTTTCAAA
>Ga0214923_10003307_pt1 | contig 20305 bp, 16 predicted proteins | sample LL1510_MetaG_FD_177993 | JGI IMG/M metagenome (GOLD analysis project Ga0214923, IMG submission 177993) | Freshwater microbial communities from Lake Lanier, Atlanta, Georgia, United States - LL-1510 | ecosystem: Environmental > Aquatic > Freshwater > Lake | place: USA: Georgia | collected...
GAAAAACACTTCCAGAAGTTCCCGAAGTGTTTTTCTCGGCGCTCTCACGCTGGTCTTTTAACTGCTTACCCCATTCAAGAGGGTCGTGGACCAGGGCCTCAGCAAAAACTTCATTCACTTCTTTCGCCAGTTGGAATTTGCAACGTTTTCTTAACTCTTTGGGAACATCATCCAAATCTTTATGATTGCGATAGGGAATGATGATCTCTTTGATTCCATGTCTTAAAGCCGCGAGCGTTTTTTCTTTCACCCCTCCGATGGGAAGTACTTTTCCTCTCAGAGTGACCTCACCGGTCATCGCCACGTCTTTTCTAACCGGATTTCCAGTTAAAAGACTTAAGATTGCCGTTGCTAGTGTCACTCCAGCCGAAGGACCATCTTTTGGGATAGCTCCCTGCGGAACGTGGACGTGAATCTCGTAGCGGCTAAACACCTTTTCGTCGATGCCGTACATTGAAGCTTTGCTACGGATGTAACTGAGAGCTGTGTGAGCAGACTCTTTCATTACATCTCCAAGCGAACCCGTCAGGATTACACCGCCGCCCATTTTCTTCATCATGGTGACTTCGATGTTGAGAATATCTCCGCCGAACTGAGTCCAGGCCAACCCTGTAACCACGCCGACTTCGTCTCGTTCTCGCTCTTCTTCCTTTAAGTTTTTGGGTGGCCCCAAATACTTCGGAATTGAATTTCCATTTACAACTACTTTTCCGCCCTTAACTTCCTCGGTGGCGTACCGTTTTGCTACTTTTCGACAGATAGCTGCAATGTTTCTCTCGAGATTTCTCAGTCCCGATTCCTGAGTGTACTGTTCAACTACTCTTTCGATAGCTTCATCAGTGAACTCTAACTGACTCGGGGTTAAACCGTTTTCGTCTGTTTGCTTTCCAATGAGGAATCGCTTTGCGATGCTTAGCTTCTCCTCTTCGCTGTAACCAGCGAGCGTAATAACTTCCATACGGTCTCTCAAAGCTGCCGGGACCGTATCGATCATGTTCGCAGTAGCAATGAACATGACGTTCGACAGATCAAGCGGCAGATTGAGGTAGTGATCTCTGAAACTGAAATTTTGCTCAGGATCTAAAACTTCGAGTAGAGCGGCTGCGGGATCGCCTCGGAAATCCGCACCCAACTTATCAATTTCGTCGAGCATGAAGATGGGGTTGTTGGACCCAGCTTGCTTTAAGCCCTGAACGATTCTTCCTGGCATCGCTCCTACATAGGTTCGGCGGTGCCCGCGAATGTCAGCCTCATCTCGCACTCCCCCTAAGGAGATACGAACGAACCGTCTGCCCATTGCTTTTGCGATCGACTTTCCAAGACTGGTTTTTCCTACCCCTGGAGGCCCAAGGAAACACAAGATTGGTCCTTTTCCACCTGGCTTGAGTTTTCGAACAGCAAGAAACTCAAGAATTCGCTCTTTAATTTTCTTCAGGCCGAAATGGTCTTCATCCAATACTTTTTGAGCGATATTTAAATCAAGATTGTCTTGTGTCGTTTTGCTCCACGGTATGTCGACGAGCCAATCAAGGTAAGTTCTAACGATGGTTGCCTCACTGGCATCTTGATGCATTCGCTCAAGACGCCCTGCCTGCTTAATGGCTTCCTGATAAACTTCCTCGGGCATATTCGAAGCTTCAATTTTCGCTCGAAGCTCGGAAATTTCTTCAGACTTCGATTCGGTATCACCCAACTCGGTCTTGATCGCTCGAATTTGCTCTCTAAGGAAATACTCTCTCTGACTCTTGGTCATTTCATCTCGAGCCTGCGAACGGATGCGAGCCTGCATTGCCAAGATCTCAAGTTCCTTAATGAGAATCTCATTTACTTTTTTGAGTCGATCAACCGGATCAAAAATCTCAAGAAGTTCCTGAGCATCAGCCACTTTCAATCCTAAGTTTGAGGCTACGAGATCAGCGAGTCTGCCAGCGTCTGCGATATCCTCAACCACCATCAAAATATCAGGCGATAGGACACGTCCCATGGAGATAACTTTTTCAAGCTGCTCTTTTACCGTTCTCATAACGGCTTCAACTTCCACTTGTTCTCGAGAGGCAACTTTCTCTTTAATTTGTTTTACCTTCGCCACAAAGAAGGGCTTCTCTTGCGTGTAATCAACGGCTGTTCCCTTCATCAAGCCTTGGACGAGGATTTTGACGCGACCATCTGGCAGCTTTCGCATGCGCATGATCATCGCAATGGTTCCGACCGGGTAAATGCTCTCAGGGGTCGGATTTTCGTCCGCTATTTCCCTTTGTGCGGCTAGAAAAATGAGTCGGTCTTTTGAAAGCGCTTCATTTACGGCACGAATGGATGCGTCTCTGCCAACAAACAACGGCAAGATCATATAGGGATAAACAATAACGTCTCTTACGGGAAGTAAGGGCAGTTGATCGGGTATCGAGATTTCTTCATTCTCTGAGAAATCGTTTGGCATAGATGGAACCCCCGTTAGATTCTTCTAAAAACTTCTAGTTTTGCTAGATAACTGATCGGAGAAACCGGGGTAAGTCTTGAGCGGCTTTTTAGTTTTTTTTAGGGTAATAGCGGCAAAAAGAGGAAGGTTATTTGCTAAGCGTATATTTTTCTTTGAATTTCTTCTTGTTCCTTACAGCGAATGCACATTTCAGCTACCGGCTGAGCCTCTAAACGTTTGATATCGATTGGTTCTTCACACATTTCGCATAAGCCAAAGGTTCCCTCTTCAATTTTACTCAGCGCTTCTTCGATTCTTAGAACGAGTTCGCGCTCGCGGTCTCTAATCCGTAAGCTCATACTCTGGTTGAGCTCTGAAGAGGCGAGGTCAACTTCATCGGGCAAATCCTCGGTTTGAAGAGTGAGATCGTTTTTTTTGGTCTTATCAAGCTGATTGAGAATTCGAGCCTTTTCTTCTTTTAAAGCCATTGCAAATTTTTTCAGTTCTGTCTTTTTTAAAGCCATGTCGCACTCCTTCGAGAAGGCACGAATTCCAAAAGCCGCCTAATTGTTTTGTAAAACGTTTAATTAAGGAAAGTTTCTAAAGATGAGTCTAATTCTAACAGCTTGTAAAAACCTGCAATAACCTATATGCGTCAGTGGAACTATTGCTCTACAAAGTTCCCAAACTTATCCAACATGTAGAGGGGAATACTTCTTTGCGCTATTCGATTTTCATCGAAACTTGTTATCCCTATGGGCGCTTCGAGATTTTGAATCATATTGATTTGCTTAGCTAAATCCGCTCGGTTGCTCGATTGACTCTTTTGCAAGCCCACCGAAATAATTTCCATGGCTTCAAATCCCTGCGCCGCTAACAAATCAGGTTGGGTTCCGAACGCCTCTTGATAACTTCGCATGAACTCTCTTTGTGCCGAACTTCTCGTTACTGGATTCATTACGCCTGGAAAAACTGCTTTCTCAACGAACCGTCCACCCCGTTTATATAACTGATCAGAATTCCACTCTGTAATTCCCAAGAGCGGCATTTCTCCGACATCTAAATAAGCCAAACTGGCAGCAATGGACGCAACTGTTTTTGGGGAGTCTGGAAGAAAAATCGCATCAAAATCAATAATGGGTTTCAGTTTTAACTTAGGTTCTCTTCCCGTCTTCGCTTTGACTTCCCTTGAGTAATCCTGGAGCGCAGTCCACTCAGTCCGTCTGAATCGAGCATCTTTTAAACCTACCAATGACTTAATGGAATCCTGAAAATCGGTTTCGGTCGGATCATAAAACTCAACCGCAACTACTTTTCCGCCCCGACTTTCTATCTGATCCCAAAACTCATTTGTCATATCCCTTCCAAAAGCATTGGAGGGACTCAAGATTGCAAATCGCTGAAACCCTCTGTCAGCTACAGAGAAACGTACCAGGTTTTCCAATTGAACTTTGGGGGTAAGAGCATTTTGAAAAATGTAAGGTCCCTGACTTGAAACTCCGGCTTTGGACGCCAAAGAAATATTTACCACTCCGAGACTCTGCGCTTTCTCTGCTACTGCCAATCCTTCTTTGAAATTTAAAGGCCCAATCACAGCGATAACATTTTTGTCTTGAACTAAAGTCTCCAGTGCAGCCTGAGCCATGGCAGGGCTTGAACCAGAATCTTCAACGAAAACATTGAAACTCTCTCCGGAGGAAGACTGAAAAATCTTTGAAGCCATTAAGATGCCCTCAAGAGCTTTTCGACCATAAGGCGCTAGTCGCCCCTTCAAAGGAAGAATCACGCCAATGTTATTGCGAGATCCCTTGGTCCCAGCTCCTAGGTCCATGGGTGGAATGGAGACTTCCATAGGACGATTCTTCGGTAGCCCTTCCGCTTCATTGGGAGTTTCCTTGGGTCCTAAAGCGCTGAGTCTTTTGGCAGCTCGGTTCCTGATAAATAGCTCTGGCCCATTTGCCACTAGCTCTTGGAGCTGATTTACATCTGATATTTTTTGTAAGTGCTTCTCAATTTTTTCTTCCAAAATAGATTTACCTACTTCGTCAGAAACCAGAGCCAGCTGATTGGAATACGCCAACACGGCACCTTTATCATCTGATTGTGCAACGGCATTAAGGGCTTGGAGTTGGTAAACTGTGAGAGCCCGCTTATTTCCCTGCCGGCGAATGTCCTCTCTTTTTAGTTTGTTCAGAGTTAACTGAGATTTATCGTATTGGCCCAGTTGATACTGACACGCCCCGAGGTTGTATTGAGCATCAAATAAGAAGTTTGAGAGCGGATACTTTTTAATGAAGTTATCGAATTCCAGCCCCGCTTTCGAATACTCACCTTTTGAATAAAAAACTGAAGCGATTCGATACTGAGAGAGTTCAGCCGCTTTGCTGTTTGGCCAACGGTTACGAACCGTTTGAAATTTTGAAAGAGCAGCATTGTAATTTCGAGTTTGGAGGTCTTTTTCCGCTTGAAGAAAAAGAGATTTCGTCTCCGGCTCAATGTAGACAGCAACGGCGGGCTCGACTTTTAAGGCACTCAACTCTGTTTTTGCCGGCTTTACTGCACATCCCACCAAACAAAATCCAATGACCAGCTTGGTTAGATTCAGTTTCACTTAAAAACCTCTTTGAAACGCTCGAGGAAGTTTGCAACTCCAGGATAGGTCTCCGAACGTCCCTCTTTATCAAATTCTTTTAAAAGTTCCTTTTGTCGGCTTGTTAGATTCTTAGGAACTTCAATATGAAGCCGAACGTATTGGTCACCATAACCCGATCCGTTCAAACGCTTGATACCCTTTCCTCTTAGTTTCAGTGTTTCACCAGGCTGAGTTCCTGATGGGATGGTTATCTCAACAGGACCATGAAGTGTTGGCACTTCCAAATCCGAGCCTAGAACCGCCTGAGTAAAAGTAATCGGCATATCTAAAATAACATGCTCATCCTCTCTTTTGAATAAAGGATGCTCTTTGACTCGAATCAGCACATACAAATCACCCACCAATCCAGATGGGCCTGAACTTTCGCCTTCGCCGCGAAGCCGCAGTCTCTGCTCGCTATCGATTCCCGCGGGGATATTCACTAAAACACTGTGCGGCTTTTTTACCTTTCCCTTCCCTTTGCAAGACTTGCAGCGTTCCTCAATGATGACACCAGCCCCCGAGCAAGAACTACAGGTTCGGGCCAGTGTAAAGAACCCCTGATTCAAACGAACTTGTCCAGTGCCTCGACAGGTTGCACATGTTTTTGGTTTTGTTCCTGGCTTAGCTCCAGAACCACCACAGGTTTCACAGGAGAATTCTTTTTCAAAGGTAATTTTTTTTTCTGTTCCCTTGGCAGCCTCTTCAAAATCAATCTCTAGAGTATACCGAAGATCGATTCCCGAAGCTGCACGTCCCCCACCGCCAAAAATATCTCCAAAAATATTGTCGAAAATATCTGAAAAAGATCCGGCTCCAAAACCTGGATCAAATCCAAAACCTTGTCCTCCCAAGCCGGCATGGCCAAACTGATCGTAGGCAGCTTTCCGTTTGGGATCACTTAAGATTTGATAGGCTTCATTGGCTTCTTTGAATTTCTCTTCTGCCTCTTTGTTTCCTGGATTTTTATCGGGATGATATTGAATGGCTACTTTGCGATAAGCTTTTTTAAGCTCCTCTTCGGAAGCGTTTCTACTTACCCCTAAAACCTCGTAATAATCTCGCTTTGCCATATCCCCTGAGATGCCTTTTAGTCGGCCTTTTCTTTGCCCACAACCACTTTCGCCGGCTTAATCAATCGACCGTTCAAGAGACTTCCTCTTTGAAAAACCTCCAAAACAGTGTCGACCTGGCCTTTATCTACTTCCCGGCTCCCCACGGCTTCATGTTTTTCAGGATCAAATGATTCCCCGACCTTTCCAACAAATTCTACTCCGAATCGAGTCAAAAGTTGAATGAACTCATGTTGGCTCATTTCAACTCCGCTCACGAAATTAGAAATCTCGGTATCTTCCTTGGCCTTTAAAAGCTTTGAGTGTTGAATCGCCCTGTCAAAATAGTCAATGATGCCAACTAATTCCGAAATCAGATTCTTATTAGCAAATTTAATTGCCTGTTCTTGTTCTTTGAGAATTCTTTTTCGATAGTTTTCGAATTCAGCCTTCACATACAGAACTTCTTTTTTTGCATCCTCCGCTTGCTGTTTGGCTACTAAAAGAGCTTCGTTTTCTGTTTCCGGAGTGACTGGATTTTCATTTGCTATATCTTCATTTTTGTTCGATTCCATCTTTACCTCCTGAGGAACCCTCTAAAAAATACTTATACCTTCCTTTGATATCTGGCTCACCTTTTTTAATGCTTCGACTGATTTGATCCATGAGCCCATGCAAAGTAGAAGCTTGGGGTATATGGTTCGGAATCTGCCCGAATATTTCTTCCAGCCGGGGTCGCATTTTAAAAGGATCCCCGGGCAAAACAAAACCACAGTCTTCTGCCAATTTAAGTAAATGCTGAACCAACTTCTCTTTTTGGGTTGGCTTGTCAGATTGAAATTCGCCCCAGGGCTCTTGGAGATTTTCGTTGGTTTCATGGGCAAAAACGAGAACAGATTGCGCCAGGTTCAACGAACGATAGTTTGGGTGACTGGGAATGGTCACCAACCAATCACATAGATCAATATCCTCATTATTAAGGCCGTCGCTTTCAGGCCCAAAAACCAAGAATAAGTCAGTTATTTCACCTAATTTTACCTTGCGAATGGCTTTTTCTAGAGCTGGTCTGACCTTTAAAGGGTGTGGTCGACTTGCGGAGCCTACCCGAGCGGAAGCTCCCAAAACCAATTTTTTCCGATTTTCTCCAATAATGAGGGCATCAGAAAGACTTTCAAAAAACTGGGCCTCACACACTCGCTGAAATGCATGTTTGGCCATTTTTCTAACTTCCGACCATTCCAAACGGTCTTTATTAGCTACGATACGAAAATCGCCCAAAATGCCCATGTTTTCTATCGCTCTCGCAGTAGACCCGATGTTTCCCCCATATTCTGGACGCACCAAGACAATATGGATTTGTTTCCTGAATTCTTCACAGGAGCTGTGGAAAGATTTATAGGGGTTCTTCAAACGCTAGCTTCCTTCCTTTTGAACCGGGCACAAGGCAATTTTATGAGGAAGTTTCATACCTTATTTGAAACAGGAAACCAAGCGTCGACACACTTTTTTCCTTTAGGAGAGCTAAAAGGTTTAGAGAAATCCACAGACTGTGGATTGTTTCATGGGTAACCGAAAGCTACTTCTTATGGTCTAAATTCGCAATTTGAAGGTTTTATTTATGGCACTATTCCTTGTCAATCCACTTTTTAAGATTTTGTTAGGAATCAATCAGGGAGCGACTTTCCAGCGATTTTAAATTGGGTTTTTTTCCAAGAATTGACTGAGAGGTTTTGACACCTTGCTTCTTGCCTTCCAACGAACCTAAAAGTTCGTGTGCCCTTTCTAAAATGGGCGCAGGAAGACCGGCCAAACGAGCAACTTCAATTCCATAACTGCGGTTACAACATCCAAATTCTAGCTGATGCAGAAAAATAATTTCGTGTTCTAGTTTTTTGACCAGGACATTAGCATTTCGTAGCGAAGGATGATTTTTTTCAAGCGCTGTTAATTCATGAAAATGAGTGGCAAAGAGTGTCTTCGCTTTCAAATGGGTATGAATATTCTCTAAAAGAGCCCAAGCCAGCGACAAACCATCATAAGTGCTTGTTCCTCGACCTATTTCATCAATCACCAACAGGCTTTTCGAAGTTGCTTTTTCCAAAATTCGAGCTACCTCACTCATCTCCACCATAAAAGTAGACTGACCTCTTGCCAGATCATCTGAGCTTCCCACACGCGTAAAAATAGCATCTAAAATCGGAAGCTGCGCTCGGCTGGCCGGAACAAAACAACCGGCTTGCGCCATGATAGAAATCAAAGCCACTTGGCGCATGATAGTAGACTTGCCCGCCATGTTGGGACCCGTAATCAAAAGCGTTCGGCAGGTGTCTTCGTTGAAGAAAATATCATTGGGAATAAACTTTCCTCTTTCGACTTTGGTCTCAACCACAGGGTGACGTCCTGCTTTTATTGATAGATCCCACCCCGAGTGCAGCATGGGGCGTTCGTATCCTCTCTCTCTGGAAACTTTTGCAAAGCTTAAGAGACAATCTAGAGCGCCTAAAATTTTTGCGTTTTTCATGAGGGCCGAACTTTGTTGAGCAACCTTCCCTCGGAGCTCCAGAAAAAGCTCTTCTTCTATTGCCTTCAGCCGGACTTCAGCTGTCATTACTTTCTCTTCAAACTCCTTCAATTCCTCTGTGATAAATCGCTCGCCGTTCGCAATGGTCTGTTTTCTAATAAAATGTTCGGGTACTTTTTTTAGATGAGTCGAAGTAACTTCAAAAGTGTACCCAAAGACTTTGCTGAACTTAATTTTCAGGCTCGAAATCCCAGTCGATTCTCTTTCTCTCGCTTCAATCGAAGCAATCATGCTTTTTGCGTTTTGAGAAAGCGACCTGAGTTCTTTAATTTCTGCTCGGTAAGAATCCTTAAAAATATTTCCTTCTCTCAGAGTAGCAGGGACTTCTTCTTTTAAGCTTTCTTCGAGTAACTGCACCAATTCGGGGATTGAATTCAGCTGATTTTCAAATTCCCGTAACAGGGGGGCTTGCGACTTTTTTAGTGCTGTTTTGATTCCGGGCAAATGTTTCAGATTTTCCCGGATGGCCAATAAGTCGCGTGGCATCGACAACCCCAAAACAGTCTTGGAGGTGATTCGCTCAAGATCTCTAATTTCAGTTAATTCCTTTCTGAGGGAATCAAAAACGGTTGAGTTATTAACCAAAAATTCCACTGACTCGTGTCGCTGAACTATGGCAGAGATGTGCAAAAGCGGCCGACTCAGCCAGTCTCTCAAAGTTCGTCGTCCCATGGGAGTCACGCAACAATCTAGTACGGAAAGAAGACTGCTGCTTTCCCCGGATGTTGAGTGGGAATGAATCACTTCCAGAGCATGAAGAGCTGTCGCATCCAAAGACAAACGATCTTGTTCTTCGAGTGAAACTGGCTCTAAAAAAGATAACGGGGTCTCTCGTTTTAGGGTTTCCCGCAAATAAGCCCTTGAAGCAGCTAATGCCCCATTTGAAAACATTTCTGCTCTAAAAGTAGTTAATACTTTTGGAAATCTTTTTTTTAAGGCTTGGAACCATTCAGAGTTTCTCTGGGAATCCTGGATAAGAAATTCCTTTGGATTTAATCTGAGGACCCAATCAAAAAGACCCTCGATGTCTGAAACGTGACCAAGTCGGAGCTCTCCCCCCAACAAATCCAGAATCGCTAGTTCAAATTCGCTTTCGGTCAAAGCATGAACGGTTAAAAGGAAATTTTGATTGGCATCTGAAACCAGTTCTGGATCCCCCACAAGAGCGGGAGTCACCACACGGGCAACTTCTCTCTTGATAATCGTTTTTCCCGCTTTTCCGGTGACAGGCACTTCAGTTTGTTCACAAATGGCTACTTTGAGCCCTTTTTGAATTAATTTTTGGATGTAATTACTAGCGGCGTGGTACGGAATCCCACACATCGGAATGGGATTTTCCGATGATTTATCACGCGAAGTAAGCTGAACCTCTAAAATGGGCGCAGCCGTAACAGCATCTTCAAAAAACATTTCATAAAAATCACCCAATCTGAAAAAAACAATCGAATCAGGATGATCTTTTTTAATCCCCAAATATTGCTGCATTAATGGGGTCAAAGCGGCCGGATGACTCGTTGAAAGCATGGGGTAAGGGAGTACCGGCCCGTTTGAAGATTGGCTAGCCGCTATGCGGCATTATTTAGAGCCTCGAATCATTTTCTCAACTTCTTCAATATGAGTTGTTTCGTCGAGAATAAGCCCGCGTACCATCTCCTCTAGCGCAACATCATTTCCAACCATTCCCAGCAATTCGTGATACAGACGGAGACCTTCTCGCTCAAACTCAAGCGACTCTTCCAAAATATCGAGCACATTGTGTTTGTTGGTCTCTGGAACTGGCTTCACTTTCAAAGAGGGATGGCCCCCCAGAGCTGTTATTTTTTCTCCGATAGAGACCGCATGAGTGATCCCTTCATTTGCATGACTTCTAAACCAACCCGTAATTGGAATACGATTTGGTCCAAAGATCATGAAGCTATAATGGAGATATCGAACAACCCCCGAAAGCTCTGCTTCTAAAATTTTATCTAGCTGGGCCAAAATTTGGTTTTTGTTATCGCTCATCTAATTCTCCTTTATGACTTTAAGAGGTTACGCGAAGGCCAAGACTTAATCAAGAAGTCGCCCGAATTGTATACACTAGGCCCTTGACACTGTCTTATTGTTAGACAACTTAAATGCCTTGGAAAGATTGGTTTTTTTTTGAATCCTTTCTGAATACACCTCAAAACCTGAAAATCTCTGATATCCCACCCAAAGAAATATTGAATACTTAGGTCATGGTCTACCTCTTGCTTTACCTAATCCCAAGGGGAAAGAAATGGCTAATGGGGTAAAACTCAATTCAGCAGCAGCTCTTGTTATCGGAGCCACTGTTTTAGGTGGATTCGGTCTGATGAGCAACTTGCCCAGTTCGAAAAATCCCAATAAAGCTCTGGCTGAGAAGATCAACCGAGTCATGGACAATCCCAACCTTCGCGTTGCTCAAACTCGCTCTGCTTCAAACAAAGGACAAGACGTAAACAAAAACGATGGCAACCCTTTTGGTAGCACCACGACTTATCACAGTTACACTTGGGATGTTTGTGAGGAGTGGTTAGATGCTGAAACTTGCAAAAAATGGCTCGACCCTTACGTCTCTCAACACGGATTTGGAGATGAAAAATCAGTACTAGAAGGAAAAATCGCCGAGATTTACGCTGGCAAGAAAAACAATAAAAGCGAAAACCAGTGGGCCATCTGGAATGTACAGGCCAAGTCGGGACAATCTATTAAGGACGAGCAAGGAAGACTTAATCGAAAAGGTCTCAGCAAATTTGAACTAACCGATGATGTGAAAAAGGAGCTCGATAAAGTTGGAAAAGATGCTGCGGGGGATTTAATGGTTCAAGCAGTTGATAAAGATGAGCCCAAAGAAACAATGCCGAATTTAGATTCCTTAAGAGCCATGGCAGGGAGTTTAACCATGGCCTATCGAAACAACCTAGTGGGTCTTCTGGGGGGCTTACGCAGAAACGCTGCGGGCATCGAAATCCCAGGGGGCGCTAACTTAACGGATTGTAACGTTATCATGAGCCAACAAAACTCTGAGGAAACAGATGAGAAATTAAGAGACCAGGGCCCCCTGGAAGAAATGACTCGAAATATGGACTTAGATCAACGAGTTCAGCTTTGTCGTCAGATGATGTCCGAATCTGTTCGCACAGTAAATCCGCAAGTTAAAGATGGTCAAATTACCGGTGGCGACCCCAACAGCGAACAAATCGACCAATGGAGAATCAGAGCTAATATTGAGCTGGTCGACAACCTAAAAAAAGACCCTTCGAGCATTGTAAAACCAGCTGACGCCAACTTAACCAAAGAAGAAGTAGGGAGCGCCGTCGTCATTAACGAAAATGGAAATGAAAAAACGGTCTATGAGCTGCCAAAAGACCAAATCGAGGAATACAATCAGATGCTGAAAAAAGCGGCACAATCCTACAGTGACTTTTCAAAAGCAACAAAGGGCCACATTGCAGATGAATCGAGTCGCATTTTAGCTCACCAAATTAATGGTCCAATCAATGCGGTGAAACTTAACCTCTCTGAAAAATCACGAAAAAACCTGGGCGGCGAAAAAGTTAGCACCCTTCCGACCAATGAACTTGAAATGAGTCCACAGGACTTGATCAATACAGCTGCTAATAAGTAAGAGGAAATACCAAACGTTTGATTTGGCGTCCTTGATATTCCGATACCGAACCAGAAAACAACAAATCTTTCCCGGAAAAAACGATAACGCTGTCACAATGTCTCTCTACCTGTGACAGATCATGGGTGGCCACAATCATCGTTTTCTTATTTTTCTTGCTCTTCAATAGCGCCCATGTTTTTTCAACCACATTGGGGTCTAAATGATTCGTCGGCTCGTCTAGCAACACTACCTGGGAGGGCTGTAAAAAAACTCTTCCCAAGAAAACTCTTTGCCGCTCCCCCGAGCTCAAATCTTGAAGTCTCTTTTTTAAGTAAGCCCTTAATTCAAATTCAGCTGCAAAATTATCAAACTGAGAAATATCGTCTGTAGACAGTCGTCCGAGAAGTCCCTGACGAGGCAGAAACGCAAGCTTCAAATAAGATTCCGTTTCTTGTAATGAATCAAAGAGCGACTCCTGAGGTAAATAGGAAAAAAACCGTGAAATTTTTTTACATGTCCATGACTCGACCGATTCGGCCTCCGTCCCTACTAGGACCTCTCCCGACAAAAGGGTCTCTGCCCCCATTAAAGCCCTTAAGAAACTAGTTTTACCGCTTCCATTGGGACCGATTACTGCCGTGAGCGTTCCTCCCCCAATCTCTAGATCCCACCTCTTTTCGTTGAGAGGAGATTCGTGGGAATAGCCAATCATGAGGCTCTTTATTTTAATGGTGGGTGCCTTCATGGTCCTTTCCATAACGTAAGTAAAAACAAGGGGCCGCCCAACAAAGTAGTAATCACTCCAACCGGAAATTCAAAAGGAGGGACGATACTACGAGAGATTCCATCTGCTACCGAAAGAAAGAGAGCTCCGAGGAGAAACGACTGCGCAAGTAAACATCGCATGGAGGCCGGACAAAAAACGATTCGACACACTTGAGGAATGACGAGCCCAACAAATCCGATCGTACCAGAAACTGAAACTGTGATAGCCACTACAATGGATGTAAAAACCAAATAAATGTTTCGAGTTACAAAAGGGGACACTCCAAGTGTTCTCGCAACAGAATCTCCCAATCTTAAAGCATCGATGGGCCGAGAAAAAATCATGAGCAAAAACAAAAACAGGATGCCACCAAAAAAAAACTCAATGGCTTCTTTGGTCTCCAACCAGGGAAGAAATCCAAAAAACCATTTGAGTGTTCCTCCCCCCACACTTTTGGTTTGAAATGAAAGAAGGAGAAACAAAAGAGCTGACAATACGAAATTGGCTCCCATACCAAATAAGATCACTCTGTCCGAAGAGGCCTTCGCGCTCGAAGAGAACGCCATGAGAAGAACAATCAGCAAAAGAGCTAACCCAAGCCCGAAAAGAAGACTCAGAGGGCTGCCTATTTTTTGATGGAAGAAAGTCTCTGCCACCACAAGTCCCAATAAAACCGCAGATGAAATCCCCAAAATATACGGTTCACAAAGTGGGTTCCTAAAAAGGCTTTGGTAGGTACCCCCAATAGACGCTAAAACTCCCCCCAGGGATAGCGTCACTAAAAGTCTGGGAATTCGCAGATCCCAAAAAATACGATGGCTCAACGTGCCGGGAGTAAAGATTTCAAAAAAAGAAATGGATTCAGATCCCAACCAGGGAACCATGACCAGGACAAGTAGAGACAGCGCGACTAAAACCACTGGTTTGTGTTTCATTTCGCGGGCTCCAGACTGGATTTTAATTCCGAAAGAAATAGAAAAGGCGTCAAACTTGCGCGAGCAAACTTTTCAGCTGAAACGCCTACACAACTTACTTTCTGTTGGGGCCACCATTTTTCACATTGTTTCGTCATGAAAGAGGCACTGGCTTCATCGTGTTTTAAATAAACAACTCTGTCTGGCTTTTGAGCCATCAGCCATTCTTCCGATACCTTTAAATAATTTTTGCTCCAGAAACTTGGCACAATCCCTCTTCCGCCAATCGCCTCAATGAAGCTAAACAGGAAAGTGTTTTCACCAAAAACAATCGGCGGATCGCCCCAAGCGAACGCCAGAAACGAAAATCTGTGATTTATTTTCTTTAAGTTATCCCATTCAATCTCGGCTCTAATCAAATCATCTGATTTTTTTCCCGCCTTAAACTTCTGAACCAATTGAATGGAGGTTTTAAAAACTTCTTCAACGCTGTCCAAAGAAATTTTTAAGGAGGGGATGCCGAGGGAAGCTAAATGAGATTCCAACTTGGGATTCCAAGAAGACCCATCCCATAAAACTAAAGTCGGCTGACTAACGAGTATGGCTTCCAAATTCGGATCAAAAAGCTGCCCTATCCGCCTAATTTTTTTTGCAGCAGGGGGATAATTACTTTGTTCAGAGGTTCCTACAATTCGGTCCCCTAAATCTAACTGAAAAAGGAGCTCCGTCAGCTGAGGGCTCGTGGAAACCCATCCTAAGGGTTGCCCGACCCCGAGACAGGCAGAAAAACCGACGACCCAAAACGCAAGGCCCACAAGGGTTACCCGATTTTCTGTTAAGAATTTGGACCGTTTCATGTCAAAAATCCAGACAGTAAGGTGACCTATTTTTACAAGAATTTCAATTTCTTACGCCCCCTTTCCAAAAAGCCCTCGTGCGGCTCGTCAAAAAAGCCGATAACTTGCTGAGTTCGTTGAGATAATGCTAAAATAAGATATCTGCGCTACGAATAATGCATCTTGTAGGACAGCCGTGAGAACTCAAACTTCCTAACTAAGGGAGGTCTGATGGATCGGTTAAAACCTGCTACCGTTGCTGATGCTAGGGAGTTTTTTGCTTCAGAGCTTAAACTCACCCTGCAAAATCATGGCGTTTCTGCTCAGCCCTCTAGTTTTGAATACTTAGTCCAATTGCTCGTTAAAACTATTTCTTCTGAAAACTTTTTCAGGGTAAATCCATCGGGCCAATACGAAGATACGCTGCTTTTTGATCTCTATGTTCAATACACCCAATCGCCGAAAGAGCAACAAATGGCGATTCTCCAAAGAATCGGAGATCTCTGTTTAGTCATTTCAGGGTATTTCGGCGAGAGTCTGCAAACCAAATTAGTGGACGTTGAATACTATTTCGGAATGGGCGGTACCGCCTACGAAACCTTATCCCTGCTTGAAAACAACAAACAAAGTAAAGGCATCTACCGGGAACTCTCCGGAAAATTTCAACCCTTTTCAAATGTCTTAGGAGAAATGAGTGAGCGGAGTGGCCTCCAATCCAATAAAGACCTCCTTCGCCTCTACGATCGATGGATGGTGACTGGAAGCGACCGACTCAGAAAACTTTTAAATGAACATGGAATTCAGCCTGTAAATCATTCGAAGGCGATCAAACAATAATCGTTGGAGGCTCTTTGAAGTCTCTCATTGCAAAAATAGACGAAGCTCTAGGTTCGATTTATGAACTTGATATTAAGCTTAATGCCACTGAATTCCTCTCAAGCGAAACAAACATAAAAAAGCCGGGCGCTTTACTAATTCAAAATACCAATTCCGAGGATAAGGAAGTTGAAATAGCCATTGCATTTAATTCTGAGATCCAGTCAGATTTAAGCACACTCCATTTGGAAGATTTTTCATCCTGGAACCTGAGGCAAAATCAGGCCTTCTCCGTTGCGGCTGAGGAGGTTAGCCATTTTAGATACTTCGTATTTCACACCGAGCAAGACCGCCAGGTGAGCCAATTGGAACTCGAATTTCACGGGGAAATAGATAAGTTCCTCATGTTTCATCTGATGACCAGAAATTTTGATTCGGTTTACACCAAACTTTTTGAAAGCTTTTCTATTTTGGATGATTTAACCAGCCAGGAGCAGGAGAGATATCATTCGGCAAACCAGTTAGCGCGAGAATTTATAGTAAAAAACAGGCTTCAATTTAATTCGCCAGAACATTTTTCAGACTTTTTAAAAAACCTGAGGGCTCTCTATCGGATGAGCCCTCAGGAGAAGTTTAGTCTAAAACACCGCTTTTAGCGAAAGCAGGGGGTTGGATCAAAAGTCCAAACAAACTTCCAATTAGCACTGACTGAGATGGAATCAGGAATAATGGGCCCTCCCACTTCCTCATTAAGAGGGGCTGATTTAGCTAAACCAAAGTATTCCGGTTCGCTAATTTTCGCCAACCTGACATTTTGGAGCTTACATTGTTCGAGAAAGCCCTTGAACTGTCCCAAAGCATCAAACCATGCCTTTGCCTGAGCCTCCTTTTTCATTTCAGAGTAGCTCGCTGGATACACAGCAAAAGCAGGCTGTTCGAGCTCAGCATAAGTTTGTTGCTTTTCTCCCTGATGGACTCCTTCTTCCGCAGCTAGTGTCTCAACTATTTTTTCCTGAATCTTAGCTGCAGAGGCCATGTCTTCTGTTTGCAGTGTCAGGACATTGTTTGTCCGCCACTTTTGCTCACAGAGGATCTTAGACTGACCATCATCGTCCGAAGTATACTCGGTTTGTCGGACAGTGTGTCCCCCGCTAGCTAACACCTTATCTTTTTCAGTTCTGACATAAGCTTTCATGACTTCAAGGATTCTATTGGCTAGCTTGGTATTATCCTCTTGGGCAAGAACGGGTTTGTCGTAACAAACGGAAGTCACCCGTACTTGCATCTCCACAAATTCAGGTGCTTTTTCTACTGTTCCTCTTCCCAGAATCTCCACGCTGCCGTCGATGGCGAAAGAAGCCTGGGTAAGCACAGAAAACGCAATTACCATGGAAAATTTGTTCATCGATATCTCCTTAAGCAGCTTTTTCAGCTCGTTTTTCTTCAACCCGACCCAGCAGTTTTGACCAAAAACTGCTTTTCTCATCGGAAATGGAAATCGTTTTCTTTTTTGCCTCAGGTACCTTGGGTACCGCGACCCGAAGCACGCCATCTTTATAAACAGCTTCAACTTTAGAATCTTCTGTGAGACCAGGGAAACTCATCGCTCGATAAAATCTCCCCTGATAGCGCTCAGAAATTTGGGGCTCGGTCTTCTTAGTAATTCGCTCTTCTTTTCTGCTACCGGTAATGACCAGATTTTCACCTGATACTTCCACTTGGAGATTTTCTTTGCTCATTCCCGGGACATCCAGGCTCACCACGTAGTGAGATTCTGTCTCTTCAACATCACAGGGGGGAACATAATCGACTAAGGCTTGAGCCTCACTCGGTGTTGGTGCAAAAACATCTTCCCAGAGTCGATCGAAACGCCTCTGAAGGTTATTCAGATCCCTAAATGAAATAGCTCGTTCAGGTCGCCATAAAGATAGTCGTGTATTCATATTTACTCCTTTTCTGGCCACAAAGTGGTTGCAGACTCTGTGCCGTTTTTTCAAGGAAGCAAGGTCGCTAAAAAGAGAATATTCCGTTCGTTTGGAAGGGATCGGATTGCAAGTTGCAAAGATTTAAAAGAAGACTGGAAACAGGGAGAAATAGATCATCCCTAAACCGCACAGTAAGACTCCTAAGAAAACCGCTTTGGGTGCTCTAGGGACGCTTGCTTCAGAGCTACCTGCTGCTTTCATGTACAAATGGGAGATCACTTTTAGATAATAAAACACCCCTATCAAGCTGCTGAGAGCAGCCAAGACAACACTGAGGCGTTGGCCCGACTGGAAGGCTTGAATCAAAACAAAATATTTGGAAAAGAAACCGGCAGTGGGTGGAATCCCAGCTGCAGATAATAAAAATAATAAGAAGCAAAAACCCAAAACTGGCCTCTGAAAACCAAACCCGTTGAGACGATCGATATCCAAATTCTTTTTATGCATTTCGACTAGGGACAAAAGACCAAAAATCCCCAAGAACAGTAAACCATATATCCACAGATAGTATTGCAGTGTCTCGATACTTTGTGGGCTTGCCCCGGAAGTAATGACCCCAAGGAAAAGATAACCCGCGTGAGAAATACTGGAGTAAGCAAAAAGTCTTTTTAGATCTGTTTGCCGAAGTGCCCCCAAATTACCAATAAAAATAGTTAAAACAGCAAAATAGGAAAGCGGGGTCGCCCACTCTTGCACGAGAGGAAGAAGGGTTTGACCAAAGACTCGAATCGCTAAACCAAACCCGGCAAGCTTGATAGCACTTCCCATAAACCCGGTGATCGGAGTCGGGGCGCCCTGATAAGCATCAGGAACCCAGAGATGGTAAGGGGCCATCCCTACTTTGAAACCAATCGCGGCCAAAAGAAGACCAAAAGCAGCAATCGTCGCAATTCCCGTTGGAACTTGAGATTTGAAGAGGCCCGAAATGGCGTTTAATTGAAGCGTTCCAAATTGGCCGTAAAGCAATGCAATAGCAAAAACTAAAAGGACAGTCGCAAAGGAACCATAGAGAAAATATTTTAAAGCTGCTTCGGAGGAGCGAAGATCGTTCTTCCTTAGCCCCACCAAAATATAAGTGGGTAAAGACATCAATTCCAGCGCCATAAATACCATTAATAAATTACCCGCCGAAACCAAAAGCATCATCCCAGCACCGGCGAATAGGAGAAGAGCAAAGACTTCCGTCTTTTCCTTTAATCCATTTAAAAAGGATTCGACGAAAACAACCGTCAGGAGAAGGAAAAAATTGATCGCAAGAAAAAGAGCCCCGCTCAGTCTGTCTAATTGATAAGAGTTTTTAAACTCCATCAGCCAAGCCGATAACTGAGAATTTTCAGTCGCCAAAGATTCGGCCATAACCACGGGGATTAAAAGAGACACTAAGAAGATAGAAACCAGTGGACCAGCCAGGGCAAGTAAGAGTTTTCCTACTTGGCCTCTTTCACCTTGGAAGGCTGTCTCCAGAACAATCAAAAGCACCGCAGCGGCCATTAGACTCAACACAGGGGAAACGGGAACTAAAAACTCATTGATCATCATGCTGGCTTCCCACTCATTGCATAAGCCGACTGGGGCTTCTTCCAGTAGTTCTCAAGCGACGGCTTCATTTTGTTGATTAAAAAACTGGGGGCCAAACCAATCCAAAGCATAAAAACTGCTAAGATAATTAAAGGGACGGTCTCTCTCCAAGTGAGATCTTTTAAAGAGCGATTTTCATTAGAAGTTACGGGACCAAAAAGAGTCTTCTTGAGCAGAGTTAAAGTATAAAGGGCGCCAAAAATGACCCCCAGAACCCCAATTCCCGCCCACCAGGGATTGGCTTCAAAACTTCCCAACAAAATCAACATTTCTCCCACAAAACCATTCAGTCCAGGTACCGCCATACTGGAACAGGCGACTAAAACCAAAAAGAATGAATACCAAGGAATTAAAGCTGCTAAACCCCCGTAATCAGAAAAAAGTCGCGAGTGTCGCTGATCATAGAGAAACCCTACTAAGAAAAATAAAGCCCCCGTACTAAGACCGTGATTGATATTTTGGATAACTGAACCGGTCAATCCATCGACATTCTGAGTACAAATCCCCAGAACCACTAGGCCCAAATGACTTACCGAGGAATAGGCCACCAATTTTTTCATGTCTTGTTGTTGAAAAGCTACAAAGGCTCCGTACAGCACACCAATCAAGCTAAAAATCGCTATCACAGGGGCAAACCGTGTAAAGCTCTCACCACCAAACGGAATAGAAAATCTTAAGAGCCCGTAGGTTCCCATTTTTAAAAGTACGGCGGCCAAAAGAATACTTCCTCCCGTAGGAGCTTGCACGTGAGCATCAGGCAACCAGGTGTGTAACGGAAACAACGGAACCTTTACCAAAAACGCTAGCGTGAACCCCCAAAAGACAAGTTCTTGAACCGAGAGCCCCAAAAATATCGGTTCTTTTGAAAGCGCTACTTTGGTTAGTTCTGAAATGTCCGCAGTCATGTTTCCGGTCTGAGTCTTATAGGCGATGAAAAGCGTCACCACTGCCAAAAGCATGAGAAGACTTCCCGCAAATGTGAAAAGAAAAAACTTCAGAGCAGCGTAAATTCGTTCTTGGCTTCCCCAAATCCCGATCAGCAAAATCATGGGAATCAACATTGCCTCCCAGAATACATAAAAAAGAAAAAGATCAGTCGCCAAGAAGGTTCCGGTC
>Ga0214923_10003308_pt1 | contig 20295 bp, 4 predicted proteins | sample LL1510_MetaG_FD_177993 | JGI IMG/M metagenome (GOLD analysis project Ga0214923, IMG submission 177993) | Freshwater microbial communities from Lake Lanier, Atlanta, Georgia, United States - LL-1510 | ecosystem: Environmental > Aquatic > Freshwater > Lake | place: USA: Georgia | collected 2015-10-15
CTTGGCTTGTTGCCAACTTTGCGAAATAATCGTTTGCCAATTTTTGTTAATATTACCGTTTAAAGAAAGTTCTAAACCTTTGGTAGTTGTTTGCCCTGTGGCAATCATAAAACCAGCATTGTTTGGATCGTTTGCCCTAGTGTTTTTACGATCTAACTGATAAATTGCCGAAGTGAAGTTTAAATTTTTATTGATATCAAATTTTGCTCCAAGTTCGTAGTTTTGTAATTTTTCTGGTTTTAACATTTTTGCCACAGAATCTAGGCTAGAAAATTGGTCGCCAGCACTTGGTAAATAACTGGTAGAATAGCTAGTATAAAAAGAAAGTTCTTCTTGTGGTTTAAAAACTACACCAAGCCTTGGTGAAATTAAGTTATCAACCCTGCTAAATTGCTGATTATTAACTTGATTATTGGTTTTAGCCAAAAATCGATCGAAACGAATACCTGCCAACAATTGCCAATATTGGTTAAAATCAATTTTATTTTGAGCATAAACTCCTAAAATTTGATTAGCTGATCGGCTATCAATATCGAAGCTAGCAAATTTATAAGTGATACTGGCATTACTAAGTGGATTATTGATATTAAGACTACTAGTAGTATTTAAGTTGTTAAAAAAACCAGTTTTTCTAGTAGTATCGGTTTGTTGCTTGGTGATTTCTAGCCCCAAAAGAGCGGTATTTAAAAAGTTAAAAGCTTTAAATTTATAGACCGCATCGGTTTGGTTAGTGATGGTAATGCGATTTTGTTTATTGTTATAGGCAGAAATATTAAAATTACCTAAACTATTTACAGCACCAGAAGCATAAACATTTTGATAAAATTTATTACCATAGCTTAATCTGGTATTATTTTTGATTTGTAAATCTTTGTTGGCATTATATAAAACAAAGGCAGAAACACTATTTACTTCAGCATCAGAAGTGTTTTGATGAGGATTACCTACAAATAATTTTGGGCTTACCTTAAGAGGGCTATTATTTTGTGAAGGCAAGCCACGATCGTTAAAACGATTATCATAAAAATATTCATAACCCAATCTGATTTCGGTTTTTTGATTTGGTTTAAAAGTAAAAGTAGGGTTAATACCATAGCGATTTAAATAGCCGTTATCACGAAAAGTGTTGGATTTTTCATAAACCGAATTTAAGCGAAAAGCCGATTTTTGATTAATTTTATCGGCTAAATCAAAACTTACTCTTCTTTGATTAAAAGAACCTGTGGTTAGTGTGAAATCTCGTTTTTGTTTACCATCTGCATATTTACTTACTCGGTTAATTACCCCGCCACTACCACCTCTACCAAAAGCCAAAGCATTTGGACCTTTTAAAAACTCAATATTTTCGATGTTGTAAAAATCACGAAAATATTGCAGATCATCTCTGGTTTGATCAACAAAAAAATCGGCTGTAGTGTTGTTGCCTCTAATATTTACCTGATCTCTGTTACTTTCACCTTGCAAAACCACCACTCCTGGCACATATTGGGATGCCGAAGCTAAATTAGTAATTTGCTGGTCGGCAATTTGAGTAGCCGAAACCACCGAAACAGCTTGCGGAGTATCAAGTAAAGGCAAATTAATTTTGGTTGCCGAATTATTTTTAGAAATAAAATAGCCAGAATCTGTTTTTTCGCTTTCGGCAACAACATTTATAGTTGGTAGTTTTTGAAGATGTTTTGGTGTTTCGGCAAAACTTTGACAGGAAACAAAAAATACCATTACCAATAAAGAGGCTAATTGTTTGGTTTTAAGCATATTTTTTAGTAAAAAATTAAAATGAAAGTTGTTATCATTATCAATTTTAATTACCAAAAATATTTTTGTCAAATATTTTCTATCTTTTTTACTATTTCAACTAATTTGATAAATAGATTATTTTTTTAATGCACTTTTTTAAAGTTTTTTGTTTGTGTTTTTAAATAGAAAGTGGATTTTATTTTTGGGACTGTTGCATCCCAAATTTGTTTTAATTTTTTGCCATTTTTTGGAGAATAAAATTTTAGTTGTGCTAATGCAACAACATAATTTTAAGTTGTGCTAATGCAACAACATGTTAGCTATTTTTGCCCTCATATTAAACATATTAGGGCAAAAATAGCGAAAAATCGTGTTGTTTGCATTAGTACAACTAAAATTTTATTCTCCAAAAAATGGCAAAAAATTAAAACAAATTTGGGATGCAACAGTCCCTTTTATATTTTTCAACACTTAACAACAACTTTATTTAAGAGAAAACTAACAACTTAAAGTTCTAAAAATGCCTGATTCACTTTGTAATTAATAATGATAATTACAAATGTTGGCGATAACTGATCTCCTACATATTTTTCATAAGTAAAAGAATAATTTTTTGGGCTGAAGCCCTTAGGTTTTATAGTTTTCCATTATGGCAAGTTACAACCCTTGTTAATGTAAAGTTGTTATGATATAGACACAATGAATTGGTTGGTCCTAAAAAAGCATTGAAGTTTCGCTTTAAGATTGTTGATTTTGGTTTTATAATAAAACATTGGTAGTCTTAACAATCTTTTAAGGACAAGTAATACTTGTCCCATCCCATCTATATACCCCCCCAAAACCGCCCCCGCTACATTTCCACTTTTTACAACCATCAGATGTAGCACAGTCAGAACCGCACCTTGTTTGAGTAATGGCATCAACCCATTCCCATTGCCCTGTAACACTACTTAACCACTCACATCTTGGAGTGCAACTACCAAATTGTATGCTTGTATCAGGCATTGTGCAGATGTTTGTGGCGGTGCCAGAAATAGCTGATTTAGTATAGCCAGAATTACAAGTAAGTAAGCTATATATTAAGCCTGTATTTGTATATTGACCTGTGGTAAAAGAAACAGATCTAACTGATACTCCTGATCCTCCTAAGGTTGCATTACAAGTATTGGCATTGCAACTACCAGATATTGTTGTTTGTCCAGCTGTGGTGCAGGTATAACCTAAATCAGCAGATGGCGAATAACCGCTAGCACAGGTTAATCCACCACGAGTTGTGCGATAAGGTAGATTGTTTGTTGTAGAGGCTAATGCAGTAGAAGTTCCGCCAGTCGATGTATAAAAAATATTAGCAGTGTTAAAACCAGCAGGAACACTGCAATTAATAGCATTACAAGAAGATTCTGATGGTAACTGTATTAGTGCAGTACCAGTTGCCGAACCACTAGAGCAAGTATACTTTTTAGTACCAGAAAAGCCACCAGAGCAAGAAACAACTACACTTTGACCTTGTGAAATTAATATGTTGGTAACGGCACCAGTAGCATCTTTTTGGCAAAAGATTCCTGCTTGATTACAATTAACTCGAGCCACACCAGCATCGGTAGTTGAGCTTAAAGTGCAGTAGTTATTACTAATACAACGAGCATTACTGTAAGTAATGCTATTTGCATCACAATTTATATTTGGAGAAGTTGCAGCATCGGGTTTTAAACTAAAGCCAGATTTACACTGAAAAGACATTGAAGCACCCGTTCTTACAATCAAATTACTAGAAACAGTAATCTCTGTTGGAGTTGCTTGAAAAACAAATCCATCACTAGTAGCGGTTTGTTGCAGATAAGGGCAAAACGATCCGCATAATTTACCGCTATCATAATTATCATAAACAACAACACCTTTATCGCATTTGATTGTATTGGCTTGCCTTCCTGCATTATTACCAGGCGATGAGCAATTGCCAACAAATGTTGAGTCACTATTTAATTGATTTTGACAACCCGCTCCCGTTATAGACTCTTGATTGCAAAAAGCTGCAACAACTTGCGAAGTGCATTGCTTTGCTTGGCAACTAAAATTAGCAGTAGCTTCTGGTGGTGAGGGAAGAGGTTTTTGGCAAGTTAACTTTGGCGATACATCAGCAGGCGAAATATCATAACCATCTGCACAAGTCATTGTTTTGTATGTGTCTTCATAAAGAGTTACACTAGTTAATGAAGGATTGGTTGGGTCAAGCATACCTGTTGCTAAATTAAAAGAACTACAAGAAGGAGGTAAATTTCCATAAGCCCCCCCACCATTAAAACCATATATTGCTGTAGAACCAGAGGAAGGTTTACATTCGTTTTTATAGTAATCATAAGATGCAAGACCATCAGGACAACCCCACATAATTATACGCAAGTTTTTATTTTGACCAGGTGCAGGATTACCATCCCAACTAGCACCACCTGTCATAATATGATGATTATTATCAACTCCTGTGTTAGGAAGAGAGAAACCAATACAACGATCCTGATCTCTTTGTTCTATGGTTTTACATAATTTTGCAAATTGCGATAGTGCGTAGTCTTCAATATCTGGACTAATATTAATAAAACTCACCTTATATCTTGTACCATAGTCTGCTCTTAGAGCAAAGCCAGGAATACCTAACCAACAATTACAAGATTGCTCATTACTATTTACAACATTACATCCACCTTTACAATCTCTCAAATCGAATAACCATCTTCCATCATCATATCCAGTATGATCTTTTTTCATTAAGATGGCAGCACTATCACATAAAGCCAATATATTACCACTATCGGTTGAACTTGTACAATTTCCTAGCTGACCTAATTTTGTATCTCCATAATTCAAATATATTTCTTTAACAATACCACCAGAAACCGAGTGATTCCCAATATTTTGACCTTTATGAACCATCGTGCTGTATCTAAATATATCGGCTGATTGTTCTTTTTTACCATCAAATGGGTTTGCTAAATTCCATTTTCCAGAAGGGGCACAAGTAGCCTTAGGCACAGCATAGTATCCGCCAGTTTTTTTTGGTAAGCCCCAGCAGTATTTATTTGTTCTTGTTGGGCTGCTATCATTATCTCTCTGTCTTAATGTAATAAGCTCATTTGAAGCTTTTACACCATAATCACTAGAACTTGCCTCTCTTTTGCATTGATAAGAGCCGTCGATGTTAGCAACGACATCTGAATCTGAAGAGCCAGAAACAGAAAGTAAATTAAATATAGCATTTTGCGAACCGTGAGTTAGATAATTATTGTTAGTATAATTACTAAATATGGCAAATCCCCGATCACATTTGTTGGGATCTGAACCTACAAGACATCGACCTTGATGAAATTGGTATATATCAGATTGACCAGCAGGAAGACTGCCGATAGCAGGGGTTTGATAATATTTAGCATATTTTTGATAAGTACCATCAGGTGCAAAGTAAGTTTTTGTTAGATTATCAGGAACTGTAGAATAATCACTTCCATTAACCGTACTAGTTCCAAAATCATCGTCGATCTCACTTAATGCAGGATCAACAGCCCTACCGATTCTTTTAATAATGCCAGCATTACATTGCTGAGTGCAGGCAGTTGTGCGAGGAGTTACCCCTGGTATCGTTGGTTCGTTTAAAGCTATTTTATAGGTGTTTAAGTAGTTGTTTGTGCTAGGCTGGCATCGATATTTTGCATTAGTTCCCCAGCCATCATTATCATTACCGCCAAAATTCGTGTTATAAAAATTATAATATTGCCAATTATTTAGATCAGTATTACTACTATCAACATAATTATAATTGCACATTGCATAAGCATAAATATTTTTTGGAACAATAATTGGGGTGCTAGAAGTGTTGTTATTAGAAATGCCAAATTTACTAAAAGAATCGCCCACAATACGATAATCGGGTATCACTGGAAATTCACTTATTGGATTCTTAGTAGGATCTGCACTTTCAAATAATTTATAAAAATTATCACTAGCATCTGGCATACCAAGTAATGCATTTTGTTTTAATATTCCTTCGACAGATCCATTAGAAAAATCAAAATAGGTTTTAGCTCTAACACTTTCAATAGTTGACGAACTTTCTGCTCCTGGCTCAATATTTGCAGCACTCACAAAGCCTAAAATTGAGTTAAGAGTGGCATGCCCGCCTTTTGCTGGGCCTGCGATTGGGCAAAGCGAGATTGGATCTTGCCATTTACCATTTTTTCCGCATCGACGATACAAAATAATAGACTCTTTAACATCATCTGTTTCATAATGCTGGGCAGAGAAAGGTTTATTTGCATTGTTTGCATCTGCATTTCCACTAGGTAAATTAGTTGGGTTGCCTTTAATAATTTTGTAAGTATTGCCATCTTTTTTAAGAATTAAAGTAACATCGTGGTTAGGAGATAATGCTGGCCAAATAACATGCAAGGTAGCTTCATTAACACTCTTGGCAACAACTTTTACTGCAATTTTGTCTCTATTTCCCACAGTAGCAACAGCGCCATCAACTAGTAAATAATCTCCAACACTCAAACTTAAGCCTGTTGCATCAATTTTATGCTCGGTGATGGCCGAACCAATTCTAGAATCAAAGTTATTATCGTTAATAATTGTTTCAACATTTCCGCCAGAAGGCACTGTTTGCGTTAAACCAGGGCAGGTATCTTGGCAAGCAGAATCTGGCAAACTCCATACATTGCCAATGCCGTAGCGACAAGTTCTGCTAGGAGCTGGGTATTTATCAACAACATTACCAGCATCAATTTTTGATTCAAAATCACCAGCATTGGTTAATAAATAATAATCGATACCATCGCTTGCCTCATCTACAGCTCTTAGAATATAAGCACCAGATAATTCTTGGTAATTAAAATCTGCAATTAAATTACCTTGGCTATTATATTTTTTAACTGGTTTCGAGTTATAATTAATAATGTAATTATTGGTTGCATTTCCATCAGAAGGAGCAAGAGTGGTGGCAAAGTTAATTTCGATTTCTTGATTTTTTGCCAAAGAAACAGCGGTAGATATAGCAAAAGTTAAATTACAATTATAATCACTTGAAGGCAAACCAGTAGTAGGATCGAGCTGTTGAGTGCAACCAGTTATATTAACATTAGGATTAGCATTTGACAATCTCTTTAAACCAGCATAAGCACCACTCAATGATTGCCATTGTAAATTATCACTAGCATCTTTTGCTAGTTTTAAAACAAGATGAGGACCAGAAACAGAGCTATCAATACTTATGCTATTTGTATAAGTAGCGACGGGAGGGTTGCCTTTTTGGAATTTGAGCAAATTCGATGTGTCAGTTGTTAAAGCAGAAGGTAAATTAATTTCTACCACCTCTCCTTCAGAAATTTTATCAAAAACATTTTCAAAAGGGCAAATTGGCTGATTTGGAAGCCCACATTGACAAGTAATTACATTTCCATTAAGTGAACATAATGATGATGGCGGTTGATTTACTAACAATGGAAAAATCTTTCTTTTATTGATATTATATTCTTGCCAACGAGCATCATCTGTGAGTTTTTTTGGTTGCACCAAAACTAATAAGTAATCTGAAGCTTCTTGCTTTATCTGATATTTGGCACCTAGTAAAATATCATAAGGAGCAAACTTTTCTTTACCACCAAGAGAATCTTTTTTATATAAAAAATATTCTGTGCTGTTTTTTAATAGTTTGACATTTTCGGTAATATTTGCTTTATCAAAATTAACTATGCAACCATTTAAAGAAGAGCAAGAGTTAGCATCATAAACATCTTGACTAGAATTAGAAGAAGAGTGGCGAGAAAGATTGCTACTAGATAATGTATTAACAAGCTCAAATTTAACACCTTCTAAACTACGAAAAGGTGGGTATGGATAAGGTTCTTTACCAGAAATACATTGAGAAGCGCTAGGAGTTATGGCGGTTGATTTACTAACATAAGAAAAAGGAATTTTAGTAGTAGTTGGAGTGCAACTAGATCCGCAAATTTTGATTTTATTATCGGTTTCTGCCCATTGTGAATAACCATGAATTTCGGTATTAGCCATCAAACTATCAACCGCATCGCAAGTAGAAACACAAGGCTGTTTAATTTGTAAAATACCTTGATAATTACAAAGTAATTGTGGATTAATCTCGGGAGTAATTTCTCTGTAACCCAAAGAAGCTAGACATTTACCAGTTGTGTCATAATCGTCATCTTCGTTATTTGCAGATTGTTTTTCACCACCAATTTTAGCATGCTCAATTGTTTTGTTTCTCATTGCAGGAATCAAAGCTCTTTCATCTGCATCTGGTTGAAAGCCAGCAATTTTACTCCACACTTTTAAGATTTTTTCGTGTTCTATTGTATTTTTATTAGAATTAGTAGTTATTGCAAGATTTGCATCTGCAATTGCAAAAGGAGACGATGTTATTTTAAAATACCAAGCAGTAACTTTGTTAGAATTGAGGTGTGAGTTTAGAGGTTTTTTAGTATCAGTCACTCCCGAAATAATAATTGAATCATATGTAGCAGGAACTGATGAATTATATGTGCTACCTGTTTTAACTATGCGCAATGTATTGGCATCAGCACAAGCTCCCAAGTTACTAGTTTTTAAATAATAGTATTTATTAGCTTGCAAAGCAACTATTTTAGTGTTCAATTCGGCAACCATAACCATAGTATTTAACCCATCGCATCTTGGCTTGATTAAACGAATTGGTGTTTTATTAATCGAGGAGCCATCTTGAAATTTATCTTCTAAATTGGTAATTGAGCATTGAATTCTTTGGCACTCGTTTAGCACTGTTTCACCAGATGAGGTAAAATGATCTTGAGTATAAACTTTTCTAAATTCTTCGCTCCAATCGAATCGCCAATAACCAAATTGATTGCAGTGGGTAACGGGCAGACGACAAGGGTCATCATTAGGATTAGGGCAATAATTATTATAGACATTATTATTAGGATCTGAACAATTAGCACTACCGGATGAAGTTGGGCAAATAGCGGTAAGCATTTTAGATGCATCAGCATTACCAATATTAGCTGAAGCACAAGAAATTGTATCAAAGCATTGACTATCTAAAGCAGTATTATGTTTAGCAAAACCCACTAAGCATTGACTGTTATTTGAAACATTTTCTATAAAGTCGTTGGTTTTTGTAAAATTTTGCCAAGAAGCCCAACCTCTTTTTTCGGCGATATCTAAACCTATTACTTGACCATTTTGATTATATAAACCATTTTGCATTGCCTGATTTTCATATAAATCAGGATTATATGATAACTTTATACCATATTGCACAGCAGGGCAAGAATATCTTTCGCAAGCAGGGTTTGAAGCACTACTTAAAGTAATAACAGCAGAACCAGAACTGCATTGATAAATTGGTGAACCAGTAAGATCTTTATTTTTCCAAAAACCATTACAAACTCCGTAAATTCCAGCATCATCTACAAAAGAAACATCAAATTCAGCATTTGCAGTCTTTGTATTACCAGCAATAATTACACCATCTCGTCTATTTTCGTGAGATTTATCAACCCCATTTTCACCAGAATCAGCTGTATCTGAGTATGCAGGTGGATTTTTCGAAATAAGGCTTTGGTACCTTATATTCCCTTGCTGAATTAAATTTATTTTATTGGCATAATTAACTTCAAAATTTTTATATTTTAAGTTTGTTAAAGGATATGATTTTGCCTCACAAAAATTAACTAAATTAGGGCTGGCAATAGATCCACCGCCAATATTAACACATAAATCATTTCTACCTCCAGATATGGTATTACCCGAAACTGTTCCGCCCTGCTTATATTCATAAACTTCTGCAAAACGACAAGATTCACCCTGGGACAAAGAAGGACAAGTTGTTGAGACATAGTTATTTGGATCTGTTGTTTTTTTACCTTTTACATCGTCAGAAACACTCTTTTGTTTAACAAGCTGTGGAGACATTAATATTAAATTTTCAACACCTTGTTTTAAACAAACCAAATTATTAAAGCCTAAATAGTTTGTTGCAGAATCAGAAATTGCAGTTGCAGAACTCTGTTTTCTATTATTCCATTTTGGATGCAAAGTTTGAATTTCTGGATAATTTTTAATGTCGCTATCATTATAACCATTAATAACATTACAAGAATTTAATATGTCATTTAAGCAAAACTTTCTCACTTCTAGCATTCTATATAAACTTTGCCTTGCTATTATTAGAGCTGGATCATCTAGCTTCATAAACTCATTATACTTAGAATTATTAATGCTACTATTTAACTGCTCAAGATCTTCTTTTGTTTGCACAATTGATCGATTACATACTAATGCATTGCTTGCACATATTTTTTGAATTTCTCTTTCGTTATCAACACAATCTAGGTTAAGAGCTGTGCAATAATGCCTTGCCGAAGATATTTTTATACCTTCAAAATAAATATCGTCTTCTATAAAGCCTTTGTTTTTAGCAACATTTAAGCTTTCTTGGGTAGTTTTTAACCTATATTTCTCGGCAATACTAAGATCGGCAGAAGTTTTAATTTCAAACATCTTGGCAATATCAACATAATCAGTGCCAGAATAATTATATTGCAAAGTAACTTGATGATTTAAAAAATTATTTTTAGAAAGATCAGAAGCGCCAGTTTTCTCCAATTTCATTTTGTCAATATCTGGCTGTTTTCTTCTAAAACAACGAATACCTTTTAAATCGCCATCTCTCACTGTGGCTGGCTTATTGCCATCCATAGAAGCTCGATAAACACATAAAAATGGATCTGTGCCTTGCTGTTCTTTTTTAATAAAAATTTGGGCATATAGCGTGGTACTGGCAGAGCCAACAACTACTTGTTTAAGATTCGAAGCGATAACAACCCCATATGGTTTTTCACCAGCATTGCACTTATTTGATATAGAATTTTCATTACTACTACCTGACAAATGAGGGCTATGATGTTGTTTAAAATTACCTGTATCGCTTTCAAATCTATCGAATGGCGAAGCCAATACTTTATTCTTAAATGAGGTGAATTGGTTATTATTTAATTTCTCTAAAATATCACCTTCGTTAGTAAAACCAGTAATTTCTTTTAAAATAAATTTGTTTCTTGCATCACCAGTATCATTAAATTGAGGAGGAAGCGGAGGAGAGACACTAGAAGGATTTGTATCAATAGTTGCATTGCACTTTGTTAAAGAGGCATGCTGACGAGGAAGAGATACATAATAATATTTACTGCCGTATTTTAAAACAATTTCAGGATCAGAAAAATCTAGCACATTTAATGAATCAGTAGCATTAATATCTGTAGCCTTTTTCCATGCAGATGTTGTTTTTACTGCAAAAACAATAGGTTCTGGCGAAAATAAATTAGGTGCATTATCTGGAGTAGCAACAGCAGAAGAAAGCGGAAAACCAACTCTTTTTTGCACTGGCACACAATCTGATTTTAACCACACTTTTTCTTTTAAAAAATTATTTGGTTGAAAGCTAGATCTATATAAATCGCTTGTAGATTTAGAACCAGAAGCTACACCCCCCCCACCCTCTCTTCGCTTTGTATCATCAGTAGCAGAATAACCACTACAATCATCGGTTAGAATTCCTGGTATCGGAATAAAACCAAAAAATTTACATTGAGAATAGCCTTTATCTGGATAAGAAGTGCTTAGCCAATTCCATGTAGGATCGTTACCATCTCTATAACCATTAAAACCATTAAAACCATAATAATAACCATTAAAACCATAATAAGGATTTTTTTTGCCTCTTGAAATTTGCCACAAGCCGTAACTATCATCTGGCGATCGCTCTTTTCCTGTATCTCTGTTATCTTGATGCGATTTAAAAATCTCATTCTCATCAGTAACATTCAGAGACTTTAATTTACTCATTCGAGCATTATGATCATAAACCATAGTAATTAAACCATCTTTTGCCTTCATTTGAGCAGGAAAAAGATTAGCAACATTTGTAGATGTTTTATAAGCATCATGAGTAGATTGAGTAGCAACTGTTGGCACACTGTAGCCTAAAAATTCAACATTTGCATCATCAGAAATATTACCAACAAATTTCACTTTGCGCACAGTTCTCCAGACAGTAGGATCTGGAGCATCTTTCAAACCGCCGATTCCAGAACCAAGATCGCTAAAAGTATTAAAACCACCATTTGCAAAACCACAATCTTTACCATTATTAATAGGCACTCTGCCACCATAACAAATTTTGCCTCCATTAGGCAACTCAAAAGATGAATAATTATTCATATCGTCTCTATTTTTATTGTAAGTAGCAAGATCTATACCATAAAAATCAAGCTCTGCACATATATAACCACTTTCATAAAAAGCCCTTACTCGATGATTAGTATAATCCCAAATTGCTGAGGTAGCAACAGCTCCAGCTGTAATTGGAGCTACTGGTAAAGTTAGCAAACCAACGATTGCAGCTGCAACAGCTTTTCCTGTTTTTTTACCGTGCTCTAAACTTGGAGCACTGTAAAGCTTAGCACAATCTTGATAATTATTGGGCATGCCATCATTATCAAGAAAATCTTTAACATCATCAGCAAGAGGATTAGTTTCCCCAACTAGCGATCTTAAGTTATTCACAAACCAACGAGATTGCTGCTTGCCATCTATATCTGCCATAGCCCCTAGTAAATGACATTTACTATAAGAACTACCAGCATCTGGGGCCTCTACCTTGAACTTACGACACTGATCTTCACCGCAATGCATCATTCCTAGTGGATTATCTATTCGACATTCTCTTCTGCCGCATGCTCCAGGAGCAATGGCAGACTCATATCGCAAACAAATATTTACAAAATACTCGAGTTTTTGCGTAGCGTCGTTCCATCTTGTATCAGAAAAAGAAAATCTTCTAGGATCATTAGATACATTATTGGTCTTTAAACCAAATTTACCACTATTCACTAAAACAGGAGCAAAGTAAGCAAAAGTATTTTCATCTGGTAATCTATTGCCTCCTACATTGCGATTCATTCCACATAACCACTCTCTATCAAATGAAGAGGTATAGGAGTAATTACCATAAGGATTAACACCCATCATACTAGCCCCCCTTAAAGCTGTAGCACTAGGAGAGGCAATTTTATTGATAAAATGAGTTCCAATTCTATTAATCACACCAGAATTCAATCCCTCTTTACTTGAGACTAGATTATATTTTTCTTTTTCAGCATCATCGCCATAATTACCGTTGCCATAATAATAAATTGGCGGATATTGAAAAAAATCTAAGTTACTACCTTTATCGGCATTATTTAAAAAACCAGAATTTTCATTATTACCACGACTATTAGGAAAATCAACGGTAAAAGCTTTATAACATTTACTGTTATCACCGCAATCTCTTACTGTTTGAGTTGCTTCACTACCGCCTGTATTAGGTTTTGGAAAAAAGAACCAGCTATAAAAAGGATCTTCGTATTGAAAATAACCCATATCACTAGTGTTTTCTTGCGATCTATTAGTATCAACATCTTGACTTGGTGAAGAGGTAGAAAATTCGACAACAGGATGATATGTAATTGCATTTGGATTTGGAGGATATATTTTTTTATGCAAACCAATATAAAAATTTGGCTTATAACATATGTAGCAATTTGAACCAGCGATTTTGCAAGCTGTTTTTACAGGGCCTTCAGCACCTGTTTCTAAAGTAAAATCTTCAGCTAAACCTCCACTCCCTAAGTATGCAGTATTTGATTTAGTAGCTTTTTCATTAGTAGAAGTATCTATTGGCAGACAATAACAATCTTGGCAATCGGTGTTGCCAGAGGTTATAGGCTTAAAATCTAATGATGGGGCTTTTTCGCCACGAATTGTTTTTCTATTTGGCACAAAAACAGTTAACAATAAAGGGTTAGTATCGCATTTATTTACTGTGGTAATTTTAGCAGTATCTGGCGCCCCACTAGCATTTGTATTGTTAAAATTCGCATAATCACTAAAGCAATTAAGTGTTGCTAAGGTATTTAAAGCATATTGAACTGCACATCCTTTTTTTAAAACATCATTACTCAAAGCACCACAAATTGAAACACTTGTTGAGATCTTGTTATCTGAGATTGATGTTTGTGGATTCTCAAAAAAACTATTAATGCTATTAAATTTATAATTTCCCAACAAATAACAGGCTTTTTTGTAACTTTCTGTTGTGCAACTAAATTGACTAGAGTGATAACAGCCTTCTTGAGAATTTAATTGTACCTTTCTAAACATATAATCTATTCTGCCTTCATCAACATATTGGCATTGAGAAACAAGAGGAGGTGATGCATTTGACACTGCATCTGCATAAAAAACTGGATTATTAATTTTGGTATAATCTGGAATGTTATCAGCATTAGGATCTGTTGTAGCAGAAATATTATGATCAACCCTTTTATGAATTAAAAAAGCTAAGTTTCCTCTAAAACAAGCCTTGGTGATATAATTTTTTAACTCATCTAATTCTATTGTGGTGCCTGTTTTAGTGGTTTTAGTAAGGGCTAATATTTCAAAATCATTTAAAATATTGCACTGAATATCAGATTTACTTTCTTCGTATTTACTATATTGAGCGGGCAAGCAATGAAAAAAAGCCTTTGCTTCTTGCAACTGCTCGTCACTAAACATTGAGCAACGAGTATCAACTTTACAAAAATACTCACCTTTGCAAAAATTTTTATTAGGATTGACAATCGGAGGAACGGCAAAATCAGCAACACTATTTTTACCACCTGTAGTATCACTCCAAATTTGATTTAAATCACAATTTCTGGCACCAATAAATTTAAGCTCTTGCTTGGTAAGTAATGAGCAACTTGGTTTATTAGTTGCATTATAATAAGAAGCTAAAGTATTTAATATTTTATAGCCAGATGTATCTACAGAAAAATTACCACTAATTTCGCTAGTATTTCTGACGGTATTTCTAAATGGCTTATTTCGTAAAGAATTATCTTCGCCTTCATTAACACTATCGTGATTTAACACATCAATAGGTGTAGCCGAAGCATCTTGCACCCTCATCATATCAACATTAAAATCATAATTAGAAGTAATCAAATTAGCTTGCTGAACTAGTTTAGCATAAGTATAAGGCTTACCACAACCAACGGCGGGGTCTGCACTACTGCAGTTTTGCGGTGAATAATTAATAATCGGAATTGATTTTAAAGAAACAGAAGAAGCTGGATTTTCATCATAGTTGGGTTGAGTAGATTTATTAATCAAATGAGTCCCTAGAACATATTCATTATCAACTACGACCTCAGAAGTAGCAAGACCTTGCTTTACCATACCCAAACAACCAAATCTTTTTGCTTTATTTACCCTATCGCTAGGATCAAAAAAAGCACACAAAGGTAAATCTGAGGCATTCATACAATCTTTTCTAGGAACGGCAGAACTAGCAATAGTGACTTGCTTTACACTTTCAGAATTTTGAGAATTAGAGTCTGACGGAAAATTTGCCAATGGTGTATTATTACAAACTGGCATTACATAGCCTTGATGCTTTAAAAAACAAGTGGTGCCAATATCTTTGGGCAGTAGCGAATCAGTTGTTAAATTAGCTTGATAATTAACCACCTTTGTGCCAGTTGCGTAAGTTTCACAAGCAGGCAAACAATTGATGCCTGGTAATTTTAAATTATTATCATCAATACCATTGAAATCTGATGTGTCATTACAATCTGCCAAACAATTTATACCAGGCCTACGGTAGTATTCTTTTGATATAGCTAAACAAGCAGGAAGCCGGCAATTTTGACCCAAGATTGGCTCTTGTTTATCTTTCTTATCATGGCAGTAATCTTGAGTGCCTAGAAAATTAAAATCTCCACTATTTTTTTTTCCAATATTAGTATCGTCTATATCAATTTTTAGCATACAAGTGTTGCCGATATCTTGCAAGGTTGCCCCAGCTTTGCAAGCAGGCAAATTACTCACTTTACCATTATAATCATTAAAAGGAGCATTGATGCCAACTTTTATTGGAGTTCTGGCAGGATTAAGAGCATTTAAAACTCCACTGCTTACAGTTGGCGATACACCTGTAAATTGATCATAAGGCGGTAAATAGTTAATACGGTAGTCGGTTAAAATAGTGTCGCCCGATTTATATTCTTTTACTAAACGAATGATTTTTTCACCTGGCGATCTTTTATAAAAACTCTCTTGTTTTTTAGCTTGAAAAGTAAAAACCTGCTCTTCTGTGCAAAAAACTGGCGAACTATTGCATTGTGAGCTCTTATCACTTAAAGAACCGTCTGGCTTAAGAGATTTATCGCAATAATATTGTAGATCATCTGCTGTTGTAGCATTTGCACAACGAAAGTAATCAACACCGTTTTCATAATAAAGCTTGGTTAGTTTGTAGCCCAATCTATCAACATTTATTGTTTCAGAGGCAATTGGCGATTTAAGGACTGGATTATTACCAGCAAAATTACTAATATCAAAACCATCTTGTCTTTTTAATGTAGCATGATTATAAGGCGGGTTAGCATCAGATAAAACTGCTTTAAAATGAAACTGCCAAAACAATAAACTCAGCCCAAAAATAGCCAAAAAACATAAAACTATTTTTTGAATTTTACCTTTAAATATTTTTTTTAACTGCATAACAAACAAGCAATTAGCAACGGCAATAAGAGCCTTGATAATTTTTTGCTTATATTTAGTTAAATTTAGCATAAATATTTGTTTATTAACCTAAAACACTTCATTTTTTACCTCAACAACATCAGCAACCAACTTGCAAAAATAATCACCTCGATGCTCAAAACTCTGCCATTGATCTAGCGATGCACAGGCAGGAGAAAGTAAAATATTTGCCACATCATTTTTATTTTGCTTAGCATCGAAATAGGCAAGTGCAAAGGCTGTATCGAGATTTTTACACATTGCAAAATTTACTTTATGTTTTTGCAAAACCACAGCAAAATCATCGGCAGATTCGCCAATTAAATAGGCTTTATTAATTTTAGCAAAATACTGAACCAAACTATTTATACCTCCTTCTTTCGCTCTACCACCCAAAATCCAAAAAATATTATTATAAGCAGAAAGTGCATAACTAGTAGAATCGGCATTAGTTGCCTTGCTATCATTAATAAAACAAATATTATGTTGCTTTGCCACAATTTGTAAACGATGTTTTAGGCCAGTAAATTGCAAAATGGCAGTTATTATTGCCTCAATTATATTATTGTTTATTTGATTTTTACTTAAAAAATGGCAAAATAAATTAGCAAAAGCAACCACAATATTTTGCTCATTATGTTTACCTTTTAAAAACTCCGATTGCATTTTTTTACAATAACTATAATCCATAAAATTAATTGTTAAAACACCATCAACAAAGCTAATACCATTTTGCAAAACTATATTATTTGAAACCGGCAAAACCCTGCTTGCAAACTGCCAATCAGCAATAATATTTGCATTAATCTTATTGTCAATACTTATTATGGCATAATCGCAAGGCAGTTGATTAGCAAAAATTCTCTTTTTTGAAGTAATATAATTTTCTAAGCTACCATGTCTATCGAGATGATCTGGGGTAATGTTAAGCAAAGATGCAATATAAAACCTAGTATATTTAATTAAATCAAGCTGAAAAGAAGAGGTTTCAAAAATATAATGATGATTTTGCTGTTGCTGTGGCAAAGAAAAACAGGAAAAACCTAAATTTCCACCTACCGAATATTTTATTTGCAGTTTTTCAAACACAAAAGCCACTAAAGAAGTGGTAGTTGATTTACCGTTAGTGCCAGTAATGCCAATAAATTGATTGTAAAAATTATTTAACAAAAAAAATAATTCGATATCACCTAAAAGATGGGAACCAAATTTTTGACAATAATCAAGAATTTTATGCCTTGCAGGGCAATAAAGAGGAATGCCAGGCGAAAACACTACTGCGGTTTTATTAGTAAAAATAAAATCATCAAGATTTGTTAAAAATTTAATTTTTGGATAAGCAGAAGATAATTCTTCTATTTTTTGCAAATTATCATCGATCGCAAAAACCAAATAATTATTGTTGCTTAAAAACTCAGCTGTTGCTAAGCCAGATTTACCTAAACCGTAAATTAAATATTTATCAAACATTTGCCATAAAAAATTTGGCGGATGAAGAGAGATTCGAACTCTCGATAGAGTTTTTGAGCCCTATACACACTTTCCAGGCGTGCGCCTTCGACCACTCGGCCATCCATCCAAAAAAACCAGTTTTATATCAAAACATAGAAAATTTTTCGATACAAAACTGGTTCACAAAATAAAAAGAAAACTCCTTTTTTATTATTCTACATCAGAGGCAACTCTAACTTTTAACATTTTATCGGGATCAGAAACCGAGCCATTATTGGCAGGATTGCCTTTTTTAATTTTATCAACAAATTCCATACCAGAAGTAACTTTACCCCAAACGGTATATTGACCATCAAGAAAGTTTGAATCTTTGGTTACAATAAAAAATTGGCTATTTGCACTATTTGGCGATTGAGCTCTTGCCATAGAAACGGCACCTCTAGTATGAGGCTGATTAGAAAATTCGGCTTTCAGATCGCCTAACTTACTTCCGCCCATGCCAGTGCCAGTAGGATCGCCAGTTTGCACCATAAAACCATCTATAACTCTATGAAAAACAATGCCATCATAAAATTTTTGACGTGCTAAAGTTTTGATTCGTTCTACATGCTTTGGAGCAATATCTGGAAGCATTTCAATAACCACTCTACCATCTTTTAAATCGATATAAAGAGTGTTTTCTAGGCTGGCAGCATTAACATTAGACATAAGAAAAAGAAATTGAATTATTGCAAGAAATAATAATTTAGTATTTTTAAACATATAATAAAAAGTGAAATTATTTTTTGAAGATTGGTGGAGGGAGCAGGATTTGAACCTGCGAACGCTAACGCGGGCAGATTTACAGTCTGCTGCCATTGACCACTCGGCCATCCCTCCGCTAAAAAACAATGGAGCGGGTGAAGGGAATCGAACCCTCACGGCCAGCTTGGAAGGCTGGAACTCTACCATTGAGCTACACCCGCTCAAAAACCATGTTTTTGCTTTATTTTCGTTTAAAAAAACAAATTAATCGAAATATTTTAAATGCTGTTTTTCATTTTGCAACTACTTTATTTAGATTTTTCATATTTTCATAAAAATAAAAAAATAATTTTGAAAAAAATATTGACAATCTTAAATATTGTTTTTAAAATATTTTGCAAGATCAAATTTAGCTTAACTTTATCATAAATAAAGCTTTTGGCAAGTTGAAATCGTTTAAACAATAAAAAACAATAAATATTAATAATAAAAATATGAAAAAATTTTCATTTTTTGCCGTTTTAGTTGCTTTATTTGCAACTTCTGCTATTGCTCAAACTCCAGCAACTGCTCCAGTAGCAGCTCCAGCTGAAAAAGCTCCAGTAGCAGCTCCAGCTGAAAAAGCTCCTGCTAAAAAAGCTGTCAAAAAAGCTCCTGCTAAAAAAGCCGAAGAAAAAAAAGCTGAAGTTGTTACTTCTGCAACCGCTCCTACCGCTGCTCCAGTTGCTAATGCTCCTGTTGCTCCTGTTGCTGCAAAGCCAACTAATGCTGCTGCTCCAGTTGCTAATGCTCCAGTTGCTCCAGCTGTTAAAAAACAATAGTTTTTTACTAAACATTTCACCAAAAAGCATATCATTTTAATGCTATGCTTTTTGGTTTTGTGCCGAATTAGCTCAGTGGTAGAGCAACTGTCTTGTAAACAGTAGGTCGTCAGTTCAAATCCGACATTCGGCACCATATTTTTAGCCTATAAAACACCAAAAAATATGCCCAAAAATATTATTTCTCTTTCTAGATCTCTCTTATTTTATATAATTCTTTTTCTAGCCAGTTTCTTAATTCCTGCCCTATTTTTCTTGCCTTCTATTTTATTTAAAAGCAATAAAATTGCCGATTATGGTGCAAAAATCTGGGCAAAAATTATTATTTTTTCTCTCAAAAAAATTTGTGGCATAAATTATAAAATAATTAACCAACAAAATATCCCTAATTCTCCTTGCATTTTTGCCTGCAAACACCAATCTATGTGGGAAACAGTAATTATGCACCTTATTATTAATCAACCTGTTTATGCTTATAAAACCGAGTTATTAAAAATACCATTTTACGGCTGGTTTTTAAATGCTATGAGTGGCATTAAAGTGCAAAGAAAAGGCGGGGCGAGTGCTTTAAAATATGTTTTAGAACAAGCCAAAAAATATTTAAACAAAAATCAGTCTATCGTTATTTTTCCACAAGGAACTAGAGTTGCGATTTTTAGCGATACTTCGCAATATCCTTACCAACCAGGAATCATCGCTCTTTATCAACATTGCCAAGTTCCTGTGGTGCCAATCGCTCTAAACTCTGGGCTTTTTTGGCCAAAAAAACTTTTTAGCCATAAATCTGGCACTATTCTTATCGAATTTTTACCGCCAATAAATATTGGCTTAACCAAGCAACAATTTATCCAAACTCTCACCTTGCAACTCGAAGAAAAATCAA
>Ga0214923_10003309_pt1 | contig 20293 bp, 19 predicted proteins | sample LL1510_MetaG_FD_177993 | JGI IMG/M metagenome (GOLD analysis project Ga0214923, IMG submission 177993) | Freshwater microbial communities from Lake Lanier, Atlanta, Georgia, United States - LL-1510 | ecosystem: Environmental > Aquatic > Freshwater > Lake | place: USA: Georgia | collected...
CAATACACTGGAAGTAAATACCAAAAACTATTAATAGAAAATAAAATCAACTGCAGTATGTCTCGCAAAGGGAACTGCTGGGATAATGCGGCAATGGAAAGCTTCTTTTCTACTTATAAATTAGAAATTCTGCTAACACCATTGCAATTGCAAAGTGAAACCACTAGTTGGATTGAGGAATATTACAATCTAAATAGATGACATTCAAGTAATGACTACCTAAGCCCGATTGACTACGAAAATCGGGCTTTAAAAAACGGTATGATCAACAAGAAAGCTGCTTAAGCCACTGTCCACAAAAACGGGGGAAGCCCAATCCGCCGGGCTGAACGACAGGCGGCGCTGGATGAACAACGCACACCGCGAACCCTGGGGGAGGCGGACTACCTGCTGGGTGTGTGCGATGAGGCGCGGCAGGGTGCGCTGCGGTTTCGGCTTCAGGCTGATGGGCCGTATCTGGCACCCAGTGGACCCCACGCGGTGCCGCCTCTGGTGGACCTGCCGCGGTTGCTTGGCAGCAGCGAACGGGTGACGAGCGGCGATGCCGACTCTGAAGATCTACGCCTGCTGCTGGCTCCTGGCTCCTCGATGGGGGGGGCCAGACCCAAGGCCTGCATCCGTGATCGCGGTGGGGAGCTGGTGCTGGCCAAGTTTCCGCGCAACAGCGATGAGATCGATGTGGTGCGTTGGGAAGCAGTGGCCCTGAAACTGGCCCAGCGGGCAGGCATTCCAGTGCCAGTAAAGATGACGCCTTTTATTTAAATCACCTGGGGGGGACGATTGGGCAACCTCGAGGACGCAGAAGACGACAGCGGCAGTCTTGACTTAGGCAATGAGCTAATCAGCCGTATTGAGCTTGCGGATGATTGGCCCGGAAGTGTGGCGGGCTAGTTTCAAATTGGAATCCCCGGACCAGGCTGACCAGATGAAGACTGTAATGCTCAGTAAATCTATTTACAGGGACAACGTCTATCCGGATCGAGAGGCTTTGGGGCTCAGTCTTATGCGAGTTGGTGTTAATCCATGCATACAGCGACGGCTGGGGGCGGAGATTAGGCTAACCCGTCCTGTAGGGTTGATCCCATATAAGACACCAAAGTTTACTGGGGCTAAAAACTCATGATGACATCTACTCTGAAGCGGGACACATAAATCGCCGTCTAGCCTTGACATTCTCAGAGACCGTGGCGGTCCAATAAAAAGAAGCCTCCTCAGTCTGGCATTATCAACGTAGAGACTAGTGTTGAAATCTAATGACTATGCTGAACACGACCATCCCTATTGTTGCTATCTGTTCCACACGACCACAATAAGCACTGAGATGGCAGCTTTGCGCAGAGAATAACCGCCAACTGAATATAGGAATATTGATTTAATCTAGAATCTTGCATGCACTGGTCGATTAACAACAGATCCTCTGTGGAGCATTGCCGACATATTCTAGACCTCGTAAAACTGTCTATAGATGGTTATAAATTGCGCAGCAAAGCTCAGACTGAGCCATTCGTGTCTTTATTTGTCGGCCACCTACTCTTTATGACGCTACCCATGATGTGACTGTTATATATGCTGTGTATGATTTCATAGTCTTCACTTGTCTTTTCTCGAGGCCAACACAAATACCTGCGACGCAATTTCGTAGAAGCATGAAGCACTCAACTCATGACAAGAGCGTTACATGTCATTACCGCATTTGCATTGCATATCACTCAATAGCGATTCTTGAATAAGGAAACGCTTCTCATAATAAGAAGTCTTATACACATATCGACAATACGGTGTACGTAGCTAAATTCAAAGGTCGAGAGACAAGTCGGACCTGTTAGGGTATCTTGAAGTGAAGATTTCCATTAAACAACATGGATATCTCTCGACGCAGGTTAGCAGATCGATATATCGTCCAAGCGACTCGAGACGCCGATGCGTCAGCCAGGATGAATCTAGACAATGGCGTGGTTTGTGAATTCGAGTGATCTTCGGATAGAGCATTGGGTTATTAGTGACAGCTTCAATGGAAAGAATATTAGATATTTGCAGTTATCATTCAAAGGTATTTTGAAAAATAGTTAGCTACCTCAAGTCACCATCCTGGATCAAGACAGTCCTCTATAGGGGGGGGGGGGAAGTGATCCCGCCCCCGGCGCGCCCGCCAAAACCCATTGGAAGGCGCTGGCACCCATCAAACTTGACAATTGCCTCGAGAACAATATAAAATGGATTATGGACTGTATTTTGAAGTCTATGCTTATTGACTCTTTTCAGCAGAGCCTCTCTTGTAGTCTCGATGACAGATCCTCCAACCGGAGTACTGGTTCCGTCTCGGTGAGAGTCCGAATATTAAGATGATATTAGCCCCAGCATCCGTTGCACCACTAGAGCTACATCACATTTGTTCGCAACAATTGCCAAGGGATTCGCAGATCTTAGAACCGCTATGAGCGAATAAAGACATATATGATGTCAAGAAAATGGTATTGGTTAGGCAAGCAGTCATTGACTCTAAAACTATAAAGCATTTCCACGCCCAAACATATGAAAGCCCCCTCCACTTGATCCCTTGGAACAAAAACTAGGATCCCTAAAAGCACAGGTTGTCAGTAGCTGTATTCACCCAACAGTTCGAATTATTGAACCGTGCAATATCTACGGAAGCAAAATTGAGGAAGGAGTCTTTGTGGGCCCATTTGTTGAGATCCAAAAAAATACATTGATTAAGCGTGGGTCTAAAATACAATCGCATTCCTTTATATGCGAATTCGTGACCATAGGGGCAAACTGCTTTATTGGCCATGGAGTCATGTTTGTAAATGATTTGTTTACAGATGGAAAACCAGCCGGAGGGGATATTAGTAAATGGAGGCCTACGTCCATCAATGACAATGTCTCTATTGGTTCAAATGCTACAATTCTGCCAGTCCAAATATGTGCAGGTACAGTGATTGGCGCAGGCGCAGTAGTGACCAAAGATATTGGGATCCGCGGCATTTATGCAGGCAATCCTGCTAAACTCATTCGCAGATTGCAATAGGTCTTGTCATGACCATTAAGTTCAATGATTTGCATGCGCAATATCTACAATGCAAGGATGAAATTGATGCCAGCATTCAAAGGATTATATCCGATTCTTCGTTTATACGGGGACAAGATGTTGAAAAGTTTGAGGACGCTTTTGCCCTTGCTACAGGACGGAATTATGCAGTATCGTGCGCCAACGGAACCGACGCTCTTTATGCGGCTTTTAGAGCCCTCGATATTAAGCTAGGTGACGAAGTAATTGTACCTTCACACTCCTGGATCTCTACTGCAGAAGCCGTTACGCAAGCGGGCGGAAATGTTGTCTTCTGTGAAGTGGATGAACGTACGTTCACGATCGATCCCAAAAAGATTGAAGAGCTAATCACCAATAAAACGGTAGGCATTGTGCCTGTTCACCTTTATGGCCAGGCATGTGATATGGACCGAATTTGTAGAGTTGCCAACAAATATTCACTTTGGATAGTCGAAGACTGCGCTCAGGCTCACTTGGCTACATATAAGTCCAAGCAAGTTGGGTCATTTGGTGCCTTAGCTACCTATTCTTTTTATCCAGGAAAAAACTTGGGTGCCTTCGGCGATGCAGGGGCTCTCACGACTGATGATCCAAAGTTAGCGGATTACATATCCAGGTTTTGTAGGCACGGAGGCCTAAAGAAAGGTCAACACACTATGGAAGGAATTAACAGTAGGATGGATACAATACAGGCAGCCATTTTAAACTGTAAACTTCCACATCTCCACGCCTGGACTATGAAGCGTCAGGACGTGGCCAGAACATACACAGAGCTTTTTTCTTATACTGCTGACATTAAATCACCCTTTGTCGCTCCACAAAATGAGCATGTATGGCATCTTTATGTAATCAAATGCGACAATAGGGATGCATTGCGCAGTCATCTTAGTTCAAGAAATATACCTACGATCATCAACTACCCGACCTGTCTGCCGCTCTTGGAGGCCTATTCTCGTCTAGGGCATGTAGTGTCCGACTTTCCCATTTCCACCATTAACCAAGCAACTATTCTTTCCCTACCAATGCATCCATTTCTAAGTACATCGGATGTTGAATACATAGCATCTACCATAAGTCACTTTACTCAACAATCTTGCAGCTGACACTAATCCGTCTTGCTTGTAGAGCCTATGGGTGGTATAATGAAACGTGATAAATTTGCAAAATTGACATATGATCGGAGTCGGGTTGGTTGGGTGCGGCCGAATCGCCGGTCGCCATACAGAGATTCTTGGCTCCGGGGTGATCAATGAAGCGCGATTAGTAAGCGTTTGCGACATTGTTGAGAGTAAAGCTCAAGCCTTAGGAAGAAAATACAATGTATCTTTCTATACAGACCCAATTACCATGCTTGATTCCGAGCTAGGAATAGATCTAATCGTTATTTTAACAGAAAGCGGCCTGCATGCCCAGTTGGTGATAGATCTATGTAAGTACAAAAAACATATTATGGTCGAAAAGCCGATTGCGCTTACCCTCTCTGATGGTGAAGCTATGGTAGATGCATGTAGACAAGCTGGTGTAAAACTCTTCGTAGTGAAACAGAACCGACTAAACGTTCCAGTTGTAAAACTCTATCAAGCTATTGAGCAAGGCCGATTTGGGAGAATACATACCGCATCCGTTAGGGTTAGATGGTGTAGAGACCATAACTATTACGACCAAGCTTCATGGCGTGGTACCTATGAATTAGATGGCGGCGTCATAGCAAATCAAGCCAGCCATCATGTAGATCTTCTCAGCAGTATTCTCGGCCCCGCTCAATCTGTGTTCGCTGTTGGCAAAAGAGCCCTGTCAAATATAGAGGCCGAAGATACTTGTTTGGCGATAGTAAGATTCAAGAATGATGCTCTGGGTCTTATAGAGGCAACCACAGCGACGAGACCAGTTGATCTAGAAGGTTCAATTTCTGTTTTGGGTGAACGAGGAACGGCAGTTATTGGCGGATTTGCTGTCAACCAGCTTTTAACATGGAACTTTGCTGATGGGCTTGATAATATAGATGAAGTCAAAGATAACTTTTCTGTGAACCCGCCAAATGTGTATGGTTACGGTCATCAAGAGTATTACAGTCGTGTAGTCAAGTATCTCCATGGTGAACTAACTAATCCCCCAATATCCGACCATGAGGCACTTCAGACACTTGAGCTGATATGCGGAATCTATGAATCTATGCATCTAGAGCAAGAGGTCCATTTCCCGGTATCATCCTACCAAAACAAACTCGGACGTTAACCTGAGTGAACTATTCCGTACTTCTTCAGTCAAAAATACTGAACCGTGACGCAAATGTCATGGTTATTGGTATTGGTTATGTTGGCTTGCCGCTGTCTCTCGCATTTTCTAGGTGCGGCTTTAAAACATATGCATTAGATACTTCGTCATCCAAGATAGCGTCTCTCCTTTCAGGTGTCTCATATATCAAACACATTGACGGAAGCCGTATTCAGCAAGCCCTAGCAACTGGAAACCTTTATCCCACTCGTGATATATCCTTGGCGACTGAAGCTGATGTCATTATCTTGTGCGTTCCTACCCCCTTAGATAAGCATCGAGAACCAAATCTAACCTATATTAAAGAATCCATCAACTCGCTTCTTCCGTATCTGCGTCAAGGCCAGTTGATATCACTCGAGAGTACCACCTACCCAGGAACCACAGAAGAGCTTATTTATCTACCTATTAATGAAAGAGGCTTCACCGTTGGTACCGATATGTTTATTGCATATTCCCCCGAGCGTGAAGACCCCGGAAACGAAGTGTATGACGTTACATCTATTCCAAAAGTAGTTGGTGGTATGACACCTCATTGCACTGAGGTTGCAGCTCTCATGTATTCGCAGATAGTTAGCGAGGTAGTTCCTGTAAGCAATCCCAAAGTTGCAGAAATGGCCAAGCTTCTTGAGAACGTTCATCGAGCTGTTAATATTGGCCTAGTTAATGAACTAAAGCCACTGGCCTTGGCATTAAATATCGACATCTTTGAAGTCATTAATGCTGCCGCTACTAAACCTTTCGGATTTGTCCCATATTATCCAGGACCTGGTCTTGGGGGGCATTGTATCCCAATTGACCCATTTTATCTTACCTGGAAGGCAAGGGAATACAATATTAATACGAGATTTATTGAACTCGCTGGGCAAATAAATGCGTCAATGCCCTCTTATATCGTAACACAGGTGACAAGAGTCTTAAACTCTACGAACCAACCGGTTAGCAATTCGCGAATACTTGCAATGGGAGTAGCGTACAAGAAGAATGTAGACGATACAAGGGAGTCTCCCGCATTAGCGATAATTAAGGAACTACTTAACCTAGGGGCGTGCATCACCTATTGCGATCCATATTGTGCCTCTATAAAAAAACATAGCATGTTCGAAGGTCATTCAATAGAAGAGGTTAAATACGGTCGAATCGACTATTCCAGCTTCTCCCTAACACTACTTTTAACAGATCACGACTACTTCGACTATTCAGAGATCTACCAACACTCATCTTTGATCGTTGATACAAGAGGAAGATATACGCCAGACGGCAAAGTCTATCGTTCGTGACAAGATGTATTATAGAAGTAAAATTAAACCGGTTTCTGTTGTCTCTATTCTTCTCCAGCTTTTCGCTTATATCCTTGTTCCATACTCTTTAAATTTCTTCAATCTGAATTCTGTCTCAACATATAGCATTATTGTTGCTACAGCTGCACCCATTTCTGTTGCGATAACATACTATTCAGATAGTTCCATACTTGCGCATCCAAAGAGCGCTGACCTTCTTTCGTCACTTGTAAATATAACGTTAAACGCCATCTTATTCCTTTTTCTTGTTTTACTATTTCGAGAACTGACTGTCTCTACAAACTTATATTTAAACACTCTCGCTACCCCACTTGTTCTACTTACTATTCTCATTTCGTATCAGATTTCTGTCAATAAAGTTCTCGGATCACACCTAATAATCCTTCATCACCATAGGCTTGCTCGCCTGGGTGGCTGCACAATGCCAATCCTCGTTTCAGTCCTTCAACTGATCTTATGTTTGGGCTTAAAGATTTCATTCTTGACCAGCCTTGTTCTTGGCAGTATATTATCTCTATTTCTTATCAATGCTATTATATTTATCTTTTTAATTCGCAACCGCAACTTCTCGGTTGCAAGTATAAACCCTTTTCTCACAGGTGAACGCTACTCATATGGCGACAAACAGTTTTCTCCAGTAACTCTCGCTTGTTTTCATTTAAGATTTTTAAAGACCAACTTTTCAGGTGCACTTGGCCTTTTACTTGCCAGCATATCCACGGCATCTATCACATGGTTGATATACTTCTTTTGTGGGAACGAGATGACAGCTCAGTTCTTTGTGGCACAGAAGCTATTCTCGCCAATTGGCACTATTAATTCAGTTTGGCTAATCCCAAAGACACTAACAACACTACTTAGCAACTCAGATCGAGGCTATGAATGCAGGAAAATTAGGATCTATTCATTAGTATTAATTGTTATGACGCTTCTTTGCGCACTGACTCTTGTTTTCATCAAGTTTTTTCCCTTCGCCTCACCGTTTACAACACTCGAAAACATGCCCTTAACTATTATATTAGTGCTGTTTACCTTAACCGCCACACAACAAGTCTCTATACTGTGCACACTTCCTCAAATAACCGCGTCCAGAACTGGTGTTATACTTAAATGGCAGTTTATACTTATAGTGGCAACTCTTATGTCAGCCACTATTGCGCACTTAGCATTCAGCCATCTGACTGGTTACTCGTCGATGCAAATTCTATTTGTAGTGTCTGCAGCGGCATCTGTTTATGCCATTTGGGGCTGTAATTCATACGCTCATCATTCCTCATCTACTTATGAGTGTCACAGATGAATGCCACTAAGATTCCTATAACAATATTTGTCTCACTGCATCCTATCTACGACGACTATCAGAATGTTCGTCGTGCAGGTATGCCATCAATTGAGAAGACTGTACATTTTTACTCACGCAATTCTACAACAGTATTCTATATCTGTGGCAGTGACGAGATGTTTCTTTGTTGCAACCAACATAAAATTGGCAACCTAAGCATATTCAGTATTGGGAAGCGGCTAATTCCCCGACATATTAAAAATGTTCCACACTTTATCAGCTTCTTAGTAAGCCATGCTGAAAACCTCATTTGGTCAGTTGGGGCATGCTTTTATGCTTTCTATATTACTATCTCGCATGGTTTTGTCCCGTTTCAACATCATTTAAATACTCATCAAGCAAAACGAAATAAACATGCTACACACTACCAGCGGGGAATCGTATATGCACAGTTTGGTCCTTCATTTCTTTCATCGCTTATGCTTCAGCACCTGTACGGTCTTACTCGTGTTGGCCGTCTTTATGGGTGCTTTTTCCTTGATCACTTTAAAAAGTATAAACTACTTGCCGTTGTTCCATATTGGGGAGAAATCTTACTGGTTCTTAGCCGTCCAAAACTACTTGTGCTTACTGACGACGGTTCTGATGCTCTGACCTTTGCCAAGAATCTAGGTTATCCAGCCGATCGGATATTCTTCAAGCCGAATGGCGTTGATCTTCGACCATGCTCTTACAGATTTATTCTTAATCATCGTTTGTCACGTTCTCACTCTCTTGGAGTACGCCCAATTCAACTTCTTGCTTGCACCAGACTTGAAAAATGGAAGGGTATTCACCTTCTAGTTGATGCTCTATCTTACTTTGTAAGTAATTACTCAGATTTCACCCCTTTTCATCTTGTAATCGTTGGATCAGGACCATATGAGCGTATTATAAGCGAGAAAGTTCAGAGTTTGTCACTCTCATCATGCATTACCATGTTGCCGATGATGGAACAGTCTGATCTGGTTGATTATTACCTCACAGCAGACTTGTATTGCTCATTCTACTTACCCACAAATGTAGGTAACCCTCTGTTTGAGTCTCGATTGCACGGCCTTCCAACACTCACTGTTAATACTGGGCAGACAAGTCAGTACGTCAATCATCTTCGCGATTCCTTTGTTTGTGAATCTCATGCCAGCTTGCATATATGTGAAGGTCTAAATTATTACCTTTCAGATATAGATAATCTTGTTGCTCACCAGCAAAATGCGATTGAGCATGCATGGCACACCATTCCTGACTGGAACGATAGACTGTCTAAAGAGTTGCAGTTTATTAACACAAAGATATCATGAACATCCTCCTGAAGAATCGCCTCAAGCGGTTCTCTCCCTCTCTATATTTTGTAGCCAAAAAGATTTTTTTATTTTCGACTAAATCCTTCCAGAACTTTATTGGGCTTGATGTACCACGCCTATCATGGTCTTTAAACTCTACTTTTCCTTCTGATGTTGAGTTGGCAACACAGTTGCAGTCTCCAAGAAGAGCATATCTAGCAAAGTTTATATGCCGACACTTACGTACTGATTCAATATGCGAGCTCGGAACTTATACCGGTCTAAATCTTTTCTTCTTGCTTGCAAATTCTACGTCTATTACTGTAACAGGTGTCGACATCTCGAGCAGGGCAGTAGCATATGCTGAAAAACTACTTCGCTCATACAGTCGTTCATCATCATATCGATTGCTTGTGTCTAAGTCCCCATTTGCTGACACTTCAAAGTACGAGTGCGAGGCTATATTATTGGACGCCATTCTGCTCTACTTTCCCCATCATAAGGTTCTTTCTTCTCTCTTGCATCTTTACAAAGCAGGAATTAAGCAAGTCTTTATCTCTGAGTTGTCATTCGCCTCGTCGGCGAACGATTCCAGCCATTTTAATGGCCACTACTTTGAACATAATATACTTTCCATTGTTCATCACTTTTCAGAATTGTACGCTATCCCCATAGCCGTGATGGACGATCCAGGATACAGCCGTCTTTGGGACGATCTTCCGTGGTCAACTCACGGAAAGCTACTATTGCTCGAATTTAGTGCCTGAGTAGAGTTTACGCTAAGAAGGTGGAGGTGATGCGGGAATCCATAATCCACCAGCATTGAAGCAGTCTTAACCCAAGAAAACACATAAACTTTCAAGTGTTTTGTGGAGGCATAATATTTTTTATTTACATAATGACTGAGGTGGACTGGTTTTTCTGGACAGGTCCCATCGTTAACCTCTGATGCGGGGTACCGCCCCTGATCGGGGCTCCCACCAATGAGCAAGCGCCGCACCCATAGCCCGGAGTTCAAGGCCAGGGTCGCCATGGAGGCGATCAGCGGTCGCAAGACCATCCAGGAGATCGCAGCTGATCACGCCATTCACCCCATCCAGGTGAGCCAGTGGAAGCGGCAGCTACTGGATGGCGCCAGCGAGCTGTTCACCCGCGGTAAGCAGAGCAAGGACAAGGAAGAGCTTCAGGCCAAGGAGGCTGAGCTGTTCCAGCAGATCGGCAAGCTGCAGATGGAGCTGGAGTGGCTCAAAAAAAAATCTCAGCTGCTCTGACGCCCGTGTACTGCGCAAGCTGGTCGATCACGACCACCCTGAACTCAGCGTCAGCCGGCAGTGGGCAGTGTGTGCTGCTGGGCCTACCTCGATCAACGCTCTACTACCGGCCGGTGCCAGTGCGTCAATCGACGCTGCGGATCATGGCCAAGATCGACACTCTCTACTTGGAGGATCCCTGCAGCGGCAGCCGGCGGATGGTCACTTACCTGGCCCGAGAGGGGATCCCGATCAGCCGCGACCGGGTACGAAACCTCATGCGGCGCATGGGGTTACGGGCGATCTACCAGAAACCCCGCACCACGGTCCCAGGCGATCCATCCGTGCGATTTCCCTGCCTGGTCGATCTCAGGGAGATCACGGCTGTGGATCAAGCCTGGGCCACCGACATCACCTACATCCCTTTGCAGAAGGGATTCCTTTACCTGGTGGCGATCATGGATCTCCACTCCAGGCATGTCCTCAGCTGGAAGCTCTCCAACAGCCTTGACACAGAGTTTTGCCTTGACGCCCTGGAGATGGCATTGGAAGGTGGCCGCAGGCCCGAAATGTTCCACTCCGACCAGGGCTGCCAATTCACCTCTGGTGACTTCGTGGCCAGGCTGCATGCTGAGGAGATCAAAATCAGCTGGTCAGGAAGGAAGCGCTGCTACGACAACATCCTGGTGGAGAGGTTGTGGCGAACGGTCAAATATGAGGAGGTGTACCTGCATGCTTACAGCGATGGCTGGGAGGCTGAAATCAGCCTCGCCCGATTCCTGTGGAGGTACTGCCATGTAAGGCAACACAGTTCCCTGGGAGGCAAAACTCCCCATGAGGTCTACTATGAGACCGAACCCTGTTCCACCCGCCCGGAGTTAACGATTTCAGGGGCCAGAGCTGTCCAGTAAATGGCACCCACCTCAGACAAGCTTCCAGAACGAATAACACAAAAGTAGCACGGCAGCAAAGCAACTCTTTACCTTGGCATAGATGACAGCATGACACGAAAAACTACTTGATAGCTACCATCACAAACTTAAATGCCATGAAGTCCGGAAGTTGGCGGTCGGCGCATGAAAAGAGGTCTCGCATTAAGCGTGCAGGCAATACATTGCGGAGAATTGGGAATGCAAAGGTAAGTTTACCGAAAAATTTGACCGATGTGTATGAGTAGTGACGGTTGAAACGTTCCAAGAGAGAGAGTTTAGGCATATTTAGCAATGTGGAATAAGTCCTGCGCCCCAATAGGAAATGCACGAAGCGATTTAGAGAGTAGACGGGAAAGTTATCAAGGCTATCTACGCAAAGCAAGAAACCACCCGGACAGAGAACTCGGTAGAGTTCGTTAAATACAATATTATTATCGCCATAGCTCAATCCTCCGGCACAACAAAGGAGCTTTATCGAATCATCGGGAAATGGAAGGTGCTCAATATCGGCAATAATTGTGGTTAGCCGTGAAGACATAGTTTTACCAAGTTGTCTTTCATACCGAAGCGTCAGGAGTTGCAATGAGTTCTGGGAAATATCAGTTGCTACCACATAGTCAAAGTTATCGAGAAGAACCTTGGTATTTTGCCCTGAACCAGCACAGACTTCGTGTACTGTATTGATATGGGACAGTGATTGAATCTGAGAGTTATAATAGATGTATGGCGCAGATAGTGGATTCATTGCTTGCAGAGCTGGAAAGTCCTCCTGAAAGTCAGTGGAGGCGCGGTAGTTGTAGCGGTTCCTCTCTATTTGCTTATCCAAAGAAGATCGCAAGGACCGTGGCTTTCGGAAAGGCATTTCCAACATTAGCGTACTTGAACCACTGAAGATACGTAGTCAACAAATTTGGCGTAGGTGGCGTCATAAGTGAAGTTTTCTAGATAGAACTTAAACGACGACGACGAAAGTTTTTCAACAAGGCCAGGACTTTCAATCAAAAGTTGCATACTTTCCCTCCACGAGTCAGGCGTATCATGGCACGCTATGCCACAATTATGTTCAGTAGCCAGCATACGAACTTCTCCTCCTAATGAAGTCAAGAAAGTAGTTTTATGAGCCATAGAGTCAACAATTTTATTTGGCACATTCATGGTAAAGTTATCAATGGATCGGTATGGGGCAACTAAACATATTGAATTAGAAAGAAGCAGCTTAACGTCAGCATACTCAAGCCAGCCAGGAAAGATTACGTTTGGGATATCAAAAAAAAGTCTTTGTATAGATTCTCGCTCTGATACATAACCAGCAATAACAAAAAGAAACTCATGGCTTTTGTTTAGCTCTATGACTGCCTTATATAGACAGGTAAAGTCAAAAGATGCCGTCAAGGATCCAATAAAGGAAAAAATAGGTAAAGAACGTGGTGCATTGGATAATACAGCATTGGCGTAGTTGCATAGAAGTGACGTCGAGTCATCAGAACTAGAAGCATCAGAAGGAGGAATTAAGGGCAAAATTAGCGAATTTGATTCCGTTAAAGACCTCTGCGAATACCGCGATATCCAATTAAGATATGAAGATGACATGGTCACGATATAATCGGCCAACCTAAAAGAGAGTTGTGCCATCAGAGAATAAGGAAAGGTACACAAGCCGACAAGCCACTTGTAAGTGGGTGGAACATAGTCAGCAAACATTGCAGGCCAGGAATCCTTTATGTCTAGAAAGCTAGGAATCCTGAAATACTTTGCCCATAAAACAGCAACTAGAGCACACTCAATTGGAGGATAACCAATAAAGATTGCATCAGGCTTGAATTCAAGCGAGCGTAACGCCTTATAGAGGGAAATAGCTAAGATGAAGTGGTCTAAAAAGCGTTCAAGTCCTATGTTGGCACGATATCCAGGTGAGCTAATAAGTTGGTAAGAAATAGATTGGCTGTATTTAAAGAATGACGGTGAGTTGCGATGTTTCTTTTGTTGATGCGAAAACGAAGTGGAGATAATGTGTACAACGTGTCCCTTCTTCGCAAAGGCATTGGAAACATTAATCAATCTCATAGGACGGGGAGAATCGGCGTCAGAATGGATTGGCTCGCCAGTCTGAAAAATTAGAAGCTTCAAGTTGATACCCGAAAAACATATCGTGCAAACATTGTATATAATAGCAAAAAAACAAACCGAAAGTCGTGGTAGACAGCAATAAATCCTAATGATAAATCAGAGAAGTACAAAGACCATGATGTATATAGAAAAACAACATAATACAGTGATTGGGTAGAGAGTGAGGCCCCAGAGCAAATAGAGGTAAGGATTTTATCAATATATGAAGCAAAAAATCCAAATAGGAGTACAGAAGCGATCGCAAAGAGTCCAAAGTTGAGGTAGAGGTCTCCGTACCATATTGAGGGTGCTCCACCTACAACACTCAACACAGAAGCGGAATACTCAGAATGGATCAGAGTGTTTGGGTGTATGTAGCCAGGAGGAATATGAAAGAAATGAAAAAATGGAACGGGTATGCCGCTTCCAAGCAATAGACCGTGTCGACTTACATAGTCAAATCTATGAAATAGCTCAACTACCTGACCGGTGCCTATCCTATCAACCAGAATATTAACAAGATTATCAACGTAATTAGATAGCCAATCGGAAGACGACAATGAGGACTGTGAGTATGTCAATAGATGAATAGAAGGAAGTAGTAGGATGATGGAGATGATCAGAGTAGAGAACAAGGCAAGTTTAGATAGAAGTCTTTTCTTTATAAGAGATCCTAGACGGACCAAGCGAAACTCTTTTTTAGCTGGAAGGCATAAGAAAAAGAAAATCACCAAAGTAAAAGACTGCAGGTACCTAATAACTGCATAACGTTCTCCGAAGAATAGTGATATTATAAAGCCGAGAGAAGCAAGAAAGAGGGAAGCAAAGATAAGTACTACTTGATTTATGGATTTGATATGATGGTATTTTTTATATAGGTATATACAGCTTATCGGGATTGCAGGGCTCAGAACATCCCAGGCAGCGACAGCGACTGAGCGTAAAAACGGGATTTTAGTACTCTCTTTTAACAGGTTAGAGCGTAGGACTTCACTACTTTGTTCTTGTACACCATAATTAAACAGTACTCGCGCCAAAGAGTAAAGCGGAGATTCATGTATATAATAGCCAAACCAGAGAAAGAAAATTGCTGCAAGAAAAACTGTTGCCAAAAGGATAATAGATATGTTTCGTTGAAATGCCAGACTTGAATATTTGTTAGATACAGCTAGCCGATTAGCTGCATAACCGAGAAGGATAGTGGGCAAATAGATTAACGAGAAGATAGCGGCTAAAAACGAATCTCCAAGAGAGCTAAACTCATTGTAAGCGATTGTTGAGGGTATTAATACGGTTAAAGAAAAGATGATTACATGACCCAGGAGAACGCTTCGCCAAAAGGCAATAGTGAATATAGATATAGTAATAGTAGCTAGAAGAGCTAAGATGAAATGCTCAAAGTTCACAAAATTTGTCTGAGTAGAACTTCTTGGGTAGTATTAGAGAGTCGATCAACAACTTGTGACCTTGAATTGGAAGCATAAAGAAGAAACTCTTTGTAGTCAATACTATACCCTTGTAATAAGCATTGTGCCAGTGATTCTACCGAAGCAGTTTTAAAGGACAATCCCATTTCTTTGGTAACCCAATACATGTTATCGCCATAGTCATTGACTATTGGTACGACGCCGCATGCCATAGATTCAGCAATAGAAGCAGAAAGGCCAGCATCACTATGAGAAGCTGATATAGAGTAATGATAAATGGAAAGAATATCTGGCAGCTCGCTATAACTATAACGACCTTTAAAGGAAATCATTGAGTCAAGGTTTAATGAGGAAGTTAATGCTCGTAATTTATGCTCTTGATCGCCAGTAGCATAGATATCCAGGCAAGCAAAAGGGATGGCACCGTGTTCGATGTAGTAATGAGTAATAAATATAGAAAATGCTTGGATTATTTCATTGACCGCGTATACAGAGTAAAGTTGCCTTAAGCTCAAAAAGCGACAGGGATTGATTTCTGAGAACTGCAATGAAGAGCTAGTTATATGTCTCATTTTGAATAAGTTGGTATCGGTACCAAACGGTACAAAGCGAATCTTCCGTTCACATACTTTTTGATCAAGCAGAACTGGAATCAGGTGCATAGAATCAACAGTAATCACATTTGAAAGAGTGAGTATTCGATTTACAATAAGTCGCTTAGTATTATTAGATGTGTTTAAAAGTATATCTGATCCCCATACGGTTGATATAAGCTTGAATCGAAAAGGAAGGAATACCAGTGGCAAAGAGTTATAGCCTATATATTGTAAGTGAATACGAATGCCACTTGATGCAGCAGAAGCAATTCGGAAAAGCCTCAAATATAAAATCAAAGCGAATATGGGCTTGTTAATTAAGTGTGGGAGCTTAACTAATGATTTTTGATTATCATTTTTGTTGATCCATATGGGTTGTAAGCCAATTTTTCGTAACAAATCGAACCATTTGGTAGAATGCGAAGAATCAGGATTGGCGATATAGATATCAATCATTAGTATGTCGACTCGACTACTTTGGATGTCCCAATTGGCGGGAAGGCATAAAGAGGTAATTGTCTTGATGCAATTTGGAGAACACGGTGATCTTCATGGCAACTCTTAAGCAACTTAACAACCATTTCTAAAGCTGCTCGCCTATTAAATAAGTTGATAAAAGTAATCAGTAATACTGATAAATCGAATGATAATGATGAGTTGCGGATACAAGTTAAAGCAAGGCGATTCTTCCAAGGTCTGATTAATCTATTGTAATCGAGGTTTGGATCAGCTGAATCTGCGAGTATGTCTGATTCATCGGAGAATACAACAGATGCTATATCCGTAATTCCTGGTTTTACAGAAAGGAGCTCCATCTCTACATTAGTGTATAGGTTAACTTCTTGCTCAACATTTGGCCTAGGTCCAACAAGGGACATATTGCCTATAAACACGTTTACAAATTGGGATAACTCATCGATTTTAAACTTTCTAATAAGAGCGCCAACGCGTGTAATTCTTGGATCGTTTCTTGACGTTGAGTTAATCGAATTGCTATTTACGGCTATTCTCATGGATCTCAGCTTGTACATCTTAAAAGTATATCCACGGTACCCAACTCGTGGAGCACTGTAAATAGGACTGTGAAAATCTTCAGAATATACGAGTATAAGGGAGAAGAGTAAAAGTGGTGAGGCTATAATTAGGAGGAGAAATGATAGCGTTACATCCAACACTCTCTTCATCATTGGGAGTTGCCATAAAATTCTTTAATTTTATGGCATATATAGAGGACGTCACTATCTGATACGAACATATTAATGGGAAGCATTATGGAATGGTCGAAGAAATACTCTACTCTTGGAAGAATTTGTGGGAAGCCAAGTGCCTCCCACTGATGCACTCCCTTGCCCCCCCACTGTATTAGTGTGCCTATACCGTTGCATAGCAAAAACTCTTTAAGTTCATCACGTTGATCGGCTAATATCTCATAGTTCTGGTAAATGTCAAAGTGGTCACTGTTCGCTGAAGGGCATGGAGGCAAAGACAACTCATCTATATCAGTCAGGTGCTGATTGTATAAATCGGCAATTTCGCGTCGTCGTTTGATGACCTCTTGGTACCTGGACAATCCCTTGACAAGAAATGCGGCCTGTAGATTGTCTAAGCGACTGTTTCTGCCCCAGCTTCTCACATTTCCTTGTGTGTCTCTACCGTGGTCATGCAGTTGGTAGATCGTTTGAAAGGCTTGTTCAGAATTAGTAATTACAGCACCAGCGTCTCCAAAACAACCTAAAACCTTGGCGGGAAAAAAGCTAATGGCGGCTGAATGACCAAAGGTACCTGCATGTTTTCCTTTAAATTTAGAGCCCAGGGCTTGTGCTGCATCCTCAACAACATAAAGCTTATATTTGCTGGCAATGCTCATGATTGCCTCCATATCACATGTACGTCCATTGAGATCAGTTGGCATGATCCCGACAGTTCTGGAACTAATAGCGTCTTCGACTGCCTGTGGATCAATCAAGTTATCTTGGCCAATCTCCACAGGTACGGGTGTCCCACCAGCCACTCTGATGGCAGATGCGGTTGCAAGCATGGTGTGCGATGAGACAATAACTTCGTCTCCAGGCCTTAAGCCAATAGATGTCCAACACATTTCAAGGCCATCTGTAGCATTGGCAACCCCGATTGCATAGCGAGCGCCAGTGTACTGCGCCAAAGCAGCCTCAAAGTCCCTTACATCCTGCTGGAGGATGAATGCGCCTCTAGAGCAAACCTCTGCAAAAATGCAATCGAATTCTTCCTTATTGTCGGTATAGAGTCGAGTATAATCAAAAAATGGGACTTTCACAGCTGCTCAAGGTAAGTTAAGAAGTCTCTTTCCAATGAGTAGTATACACTCTCTAAGCTAGACGCGCAAGGTGCAGGAGCGGCAGGCAAAGTTACTCGCTTGACACATATAGAATGATTGCTAGGTGCTAGACCTTCGAAAACTCTAGCGATGATCTCTGATGATATACCGCATTCAGCCCAGGCTGCATCTACTACCACAAGCTTGGAAGTTTTTCGAACTGAAGTTCTTATCACTTCCATGGACTTCTCGGAAATAGGACTTATGGCACGTAAGTCTATAAGATCACAGGGTTTTTCAGAACTAAATGCCTGAAGAGCTCTGCGTGATGCTTCTACACCATAGGAACTTGAGACAACAGTGGCGAAATCGCCCCTATGGATGAAGTTTGGAGTAATTTCGCTTAAGGACAAGACAGGCCTATTACGCAAGCAGAAATCACTTGATAAATCATATAACCATCTGTCATCGATGTAAATTACGGGATCCTTACAGTTCACTGATGCTACAAGCAAATCATATGCGTCTTCAGGTGTGTATGGCATCACCACTCTTATGCCGGGAATATGTGCATAGAGAGATTGAAGTGATTGCGAGTGTTGAGCACCTTGCTCCCCGCCACGATTAATAATACTCCTAATAGTGACGGGAGATGAGGACCTTCCTTGGAACATATATCTCCATTTGGAAGCTTGATTTACTATTGTATCCATAGCGTAAAGCATAAAGTCCATTCGTGGATGAACTACAATGGGCTTCATGCCACTAATAGAGGCACCAACGGCTGCTGCTGTAGTTAGAGACTCAGAGACTGGTGTATCTATTACCCTCTGGGTTCCAAATTCCTTATCAAGATCAGTCATGGAATTACCTACATACCAAGGACTCCACAAGCCTTGCCCTAGTACAAAGACGTCCGGATCGTTCTGCAACATGAAGCGAAAAGCCTCCCTAATGGCATCCGCATATGAAAGTCTAACTGTTTCAGTCATTTGGAAAAGAAATAAACGTGATCAAGGAGGGTATCAGATGTAGGCTCGTCGCAATCTAATGCCTTGTCCCATAAGAGATCGATTGTGGTTTTTAGGTGGCTTTTTCCCAAAGCGATAGCAGACGAATCCATAACATTCTCTGATATTAAAAGGTCCTCAATGCGTTTTATCGGATCCCTGCGCTCTTTCCAGGCGTTTAGTTCGGCTTTGGAGCGAAAGACTCCAACATCTATGTCATCTCGCCAGTCAACATGGCCATACCACCTGTAGGTAAACGCTTCCATGAAGAAAGGTTTGTGATTGCGTCTCATATCGTTGATTATATCGCGCATCTGATCTGCCATTAAAGCTGCATTGTTGCCATCGAAAACTGCACTAGAGATGCAGTTGGCGTCCGCAAACCTCGCCATTGAAGTACCTGGCTGCCTTTGACTTATATGCATGTGAGAAGAATAGAGATTATTTTCTACAACAAATAAAACCGGTAGACTAAACTGGCTTGCGAAGTTAAGCGCCTCATGGACTACGCCTTCCTCCATCGCCCCATCACCAAGATATGAAACCGCAATGTTATTCTTTTTCTTTAAGGTCATTGCCAAGGCTGAACCAACAGCGAGTGGAACCGTAGCCGCAACGATTGGAACAGAACCCATAAACCCACAGCTGGGGTCAGTCAAATGCATTGATCCACCTAGACCTCCCGAAAGCCCGTCAATTTTACCGAGCACCTCGCAAAACAACTTATAAACATCACCTCCAAGTGCGAGCACGTGTGAATGTGAACGATGCGCTCCGTAGACAGCATCGTCACTATTCAAGTACAATGATAGTGCTGAAGGTATAGCTTCTTGACCAACTGAAAGATGAACCGGACCGCCAATAAGTCCCTCCTTCCTCCCGATCGCAATCCTATTTTCAACGAAACGGATTCTGCACATTAATTGATGCAGCTTTACCAGTTCATCTGCTGCCAATGAGCCAACACTTGGCTTGTCAATGGGAGCAAATGGGTCGCAAAGGCTTTTTAGATTCACTATTTGCCAATAATAAATATTAATTATAGCACAAGCTCCCAGACTGCTTGTATGGGGTCTTTGATTTCATCAGAAGTGTAGTGGTAGTGGGTGCGTTTCATTGGTCAGCTCTGGTCCCTGAGATCGTTAACTCCAGGCGGGAGGAACAGTGTTCTACTTCAGTGTAGATGGCATAGGCAGTTCTTCTTCCCAGTGAACTTTGGGGTCTTATATGGAAGTACCTCTACAGGAACGGTAGCTGTCAGAACAGATGACGTCTCTGCCGCTGATTAGGCGGCCAATTCCAACCTAGCTGTTTGAGCGATGAAATCATCAGCGGGCTGGTTTATCCACACCACTTCTGGTTGGCGCCAACAGCGTGGGGCAACAGTCCACCGCCGGGGATTTGCAATGCGGGCTAGCTCATAAACGCGTGACCGCTGGCGGCAGATCTCA
>Ga0214923_10003310_pt1 | contig 20292 bp, 19 predicted proteins | sample LL1510_MetaG_FD_177993 | JGI IMG/M metagenome (GOLD analysis project Ga0214923, IMG submission 177993) | Freshwater microbial communities from Lake Lanier, Atlanta, Georgia, United States - LL-1510 | ecosystem: Environmental > Aquatic > Freshwater > Lake | place: USA: Georgia | collected...
ACTGCTTTCTAAATTCGATTTCATTTTATCCGGAAAAATTTCAAGATTAGAAAGCAGTTGATTAAGTCTACCGAGCATGTAATCGGTCAAAATATTGGCATCAGGAGCAATGACTCGTTCGACAGCGGAATGGCTAATGTCTCGCTCATGCCAGAGAGCGATATTTTCCATTGCGGGAATTACCATCCCTCTTAAGAGTCGTGCTATTCCGGTCAGATTTTCCGCGCTGATGGGGTTTCTTTTATGAGGCATGGCCGATGAACCTTTTTGACCTGCTGAGAAGCCCTCTCTCACCTCACTCAGCTCAGTTCTTTGTAGATGTCTTAACTCAACCGCAATAGCCTCTACGCAGGAGCCCAACAATCCTAGTACCGAATAGTAATTTGCGAACCGATCTCTAGAAATAACTTGAGTCGAAAGAGAGTCGGGTTTTAAACTCAATTTGTCACAGACATATTTTTCAACTTCGGGCGGCACATGAGCGTAGTTGCCTACAGCACCACTGAGTTTTCCCACAGCTATTTGATTTTTAGCCTGGATAATTCTTGTTTTAGATCGTTTCAGCATGTCGTGCCATAGAAGCCATTTCAGACCCATGGTCATCGGTTCTGCATGGATGCCGTGAGTTCGTCCCATCATGGGAATGAGTTTATCTCTCAGCGCATTCTTCTTTGTGACTTCAAGGCACTGATTCAACTCTTCGATAATTATTTCTGCCGATTTAGTCATCCGATAGGCGAGGGCGGTGTCAAGAATATCGCTGCTCGTTAGCCCTAAGTGTACGTAGCGGCCGGCTTGACCGATCTGACTTTGAACATTGGAAACAAAAGCTGCAACGTCGTGCTTAGTCTCTTTTTCAATTTCCTGGATTTTTACAATATCAAAACTAGCTTTATCTTGAATCTCTTTAAGAGCATCAGAGGGAATCTTTCCTAGTTTAGCCCAACCCTCACAAGCTAAAATTTCAATATCTAACCAGGTTCTAAATTGAGCTTCTTCGGACCAAATGGCTGCCATTTTTGGTCGGCTATACCTGGCTATCACAGAGACTCCTTAGCTAATACTTCTCACACTATTCCTCTGAGGTACTATCCTCAGTCAGAGTCAGTAAAGTGTCTAGAAGTGTATTTAGTGCAAAATCAATTCCGAAGGGAACATTAATCCCAAAATCTGCTCCCGTATAGTATCGGAAATATCCTTGGTTGTTCACGTACCACATACCTTGAACTAGAGTCAGTTCCTTTTGAATAGTAGAATGTAGCTGACCACTAGCCGTTTGAATTTTTAAATCTGGGGTTGGGAAGTTCGCCGGCTTTTTAACCGACTCAAAACGGATAACAAATTCTTTGAGGTCACCTGTTCTCTTTTCGTCGAGGTCATTTTTAAAAATGTACCAAAAACCCACAGGTAAACCGAGAGCTACTGGGCCTCGAACTCCAATAAATGCATAGAACGGCGTGTGATCGACTTCCTCTACCGGAGGCAATAGTTCCCCAGAGTCCATATCTATCTCGTTAAACTCTAATAGAGCTCTAAATCCCCCTTTTTTTCCTGGGTATTTTTTAATGTTCTTGAGCCGATGAACTGCCCGTTCGTAAATTCGATCCAATTCCGCTTGATCTTTATTGATTCCGAGATGGCACGACCCATCGGTAAGGTACCAATATTCTTTTTTATTGGTGGTTACTACTTTTTTATCTAGATCCTGGGTAGTACAGAGTCCGCACTGACGGGTTTTAAGTAATAAGACCTTTCGACTCTCATCCATTTTACTCTCGGCTTGATCAACCACTTGCGCATTACTATTCTGAGACACTAGGTCTTTTAGATTTTTTTTATCAGTTTCGTATTGAGTTCGAGCATTGCGTAATTCGTCTTGGCACTGCTTATTTTCAATTCTGGAAGCAAAGAACTGTTTGGCAGGAAGTCCCTGAGTTAATTTAAGGTCTTCACTTGGAACGGGAATCGTAGGCCGTTCTGCTGCGACGGCAGACCCAAGAATAAGATTAATTGTGAAGACTATCGACAGACTGGGTATCAGGAATGACATAACTTTTGAAACCTGGTTTTCAACCCTTTTATTAATTGCACACAACATAGAGCTTTACCCTCCTAAATTCAAACTTTTCGTTAGGCTTTTTACTAACTCAAAAAAATCATCAAGTTCCTGGGATTTTTCCCACTTCCAAAGAATCAACGCTAGGCGTTGCATTCGATCGCTTTTTATGTTTCCTAAAACTCGGATAAGGCCTTCGAGCTCTTTGTTCTCCTGTAACTTTTTAAGTTCATCCATCACTTTATAAAGATTTTCTGATTGATTATTTGTTACCAGGATTCGGTACAGGTCAGAGAATGAATTTCCATTGATAAATTGGTGAAGCCATAATTTTTCGGGTTCGCTTAAGTTAAAGGTCTCATTTTCATCTTGGATTATACTTAAGATAGTTGAGGCAGTTTTCGGATTCGAGAAAATGATATCTCTTGAGAACGACAGGAGATCCTTAACATCAGAGTCTCGTTCGCCACCCACGAATTGCATGATCCGAAGGAGCGAATTTATCTGAGCGGAGTTAGCATTTCCAAACAAACTAATCAGTTTTGACAAATCCGATTGGTTGGAGAGGTTTTTTACTATGTAGGGGTAGTTGTTTTTGGAATTTGTTGCTCCAAATAAGCCCGAGGACTCAAAAAACATGAGTAATTTAGAGAGAGATTTAACATCCTTAAATCTGCTATTCGTTAGTATCGCATGATACAACTCAAGCAAGCTCACCCCGCCCGGGCTATGACGATCTAAATCATAGATAATCTGTAAGTTCTGTAACACACTATCCAGCAGGTCGGCAGTCGTTGGATTGTTGGGGTATAGTGTTCTTAGTTTTTCCCTGTCTTCAACCGAAAGGTTTCCAAGATCCAAGTCTCTAAACAAAAAAGTGATGATTTTTCTAACCTGATAGAAGGAAAGACCCCGTGCTAAATTTTGCAGGCTATCAAGCATATTGGGTGATTCTAATTCAGCCAATGTGATTGAACTCCCTTCCATTGGGCGCGTGAAGAGATAAGCTACCGAGCTTAAAAGAGGAACCGGATCAGCAATCGGATGAGCTTTGTGGAGAAGTGTAATTACAGTTTTTAGTGAGCCGATTAAATTAATCTCGGTCCCAGAAAGCCCAATTTTTGTTGAGGTGGGTCCGAAAGAATCTTGTTTAACCACCCACCTAAGATCGTTGGCAAACTCTTCCATTCCAATGGTTCTAAGTTCATTTTCAATACGATGGGATAAAATATAGCCGCCATTTGGATCTTTAATGGGTTTACCCTTTTCGTCGAGCTCTAGTAAGTTAAGCGCGAAAGTAAAAGGTTGGACTGACATTTGCCAGAAAACTTCATGGAAGTTATCGGGAGCGAGTGCCATGAGTTGTTGAGAGTTTACTTTAGCCATCTCCTCAAACCAACGTGTCAAAAGAAATGAATTGAGTGTGACGTGGGGGTCTTTGGAGGAATGAGAGCTATTGGCCATTTTATCAAGAGCAAATTGAAGTCTTCGGAGTAAGTGGATGAAGTTTTTGGTGGGAATATCTTCAATGTTTTTTCTGGGGAGTTCCTTCCAGAAATTAGCATTTAGATTAATTTCATCAAAAGGTTCCTGTAAAGTTTCTCTGATGAATCCTGTAGCCGCTTTTAAAATGATGGGCTCGAATCTCTCGCTTAATAAACGCACTAAGGCTTCACCCTCTTCTGTTTTAAGGGTTTTTTGGGCTTCAGAAAATAGACCCCCCGAGGGTTGGTTTAGGATTTTAACTAACTTTAGAAGTCGCGTGATGACCGAGTTCGAATTTTCAGTTAATTGCAAACCTTTTGATATAAGACCACCCAAGTCTGAATACAGGGACTCTCCGTAAATCTCTCTCAGGGATTGCAAAGAGATAAAAAAGTTTTTTCCGATTTCGGAATTTCGAAGTGTCTGACAGAGTTCGATGAACTCGTTTTTAAAATTCGGAAGTTCCAGCAATCTCTTCATGTCCACTAAAGTTCCTTCGATCTCTGATGTTTTCGGGGATTGAAAGAAATTTAAGATCTCAAAGTATTGAAAATTCTGGTTCCACTGAGGTTCAAAAACAAAAGATCCCCTTACAAGGATTTTGGGTGTTGAAGGTTGGTTCAATATCGACTTTAAAAACTGGGCAAACGAAAAATCTGGGAAATCTTGGGCAATAATTTTTAGCTTTTTATTTAATTGAGTAAAACCCTTTTTCCCAATTCTAGTTTCTAGCAAACTAGGGAGCCCATTCTGTTCAAACGCATCTTGGTATATAAATTTGTTGATCGATTTCCCCAAAATATTCAGGTCGGCATCTGAGGTGGTTCGTAACCATGTTTTGAATCCGCTAAGATGACCTTTTTGATTGAGTGCTTCAAAGATATTTCGGAAGTCAGCGGGTGAAAGCGAATCTCTGAGAGCAATCTCGGGATAAGTGTCGGCTTTGGAGTTGTCTAGAACTGGGATCTCGGGGGGACGAGAACAGCCCACAAAAAACAGAATTCCCCAAAAGAAAGCGAGCCCAACAACCCTTTGCATGGGGTGGAATATAGTTAAAATTACGCCTTGTGTCAATTTGGGATTGCTAAATGTTTGCTTTAATTAAATAATTGAAATTATTAGTTATTTAGGCTTTGTCGAATCGCTTTTGCGAGACGGGCGCCTTCTTTGTAGCCTGAGAATATGGCTAGGCGTTTTTGAGAGAAAGTCGTGGGGGGGGTTTGGATTTGAATATGGCTTATGATTTGAGCCTCTTTGAGTTCTCGAGCAATATTCTTTTTTAACGAAGTCAAATAGAGTTGTCGAAAGACTCCGTCGCTTGAATCTTTTTTGCCAGACTTTAAGAATTCAAAGTAATCACCATACATTTCAACAGCTACGATCAGTTTTCCACCGCGCTTTTTTGCTTCTTCAACATCTAGGCCCTGAAGGGATTGAATCCACTCTTGTTGAGCGCCCTGAGGATACGGTCGGAAGATCCCGGGAACTGACATCGTTTTTAAAAGAGGGGTTCGCCAGTCTCCCTTGTCGTAGATATCACTATTGTCGCCTTCGGTGTTTGCAGAGGAGATCACCAATGGAATTTTTGATTCTTCGATCTCTTTTTGCTTGAAACTTGACTCAACTAAAGACGAGAGCCTCTCGTGGCCTGCATATCCCTTACTTGGATCAAAGATGCTGGCTTTATAGAAGTCCTTTTCCTGAAGTCGCATAGCAAACCATTCGACGTCGTGAACACTCTTAAGAAAACCATTGGCAAGAGCAAATAATGTCGGCCAGCCTGTGGTAATTAAAGTTTCTATTTCTATACCTTCTTCGTGGAGTCGTTTTAACAAACCAACGGTCGCAAACGAAGCAACTCCGGCACCACCCAGAACCAAAGTGATCTTTTTTTTCTCTCCGGTCGGTTTTGCAGGCTCTACTTGAATTATTAGATTACTTGAGCTTTGGTTTTCTACTTGGTTTGAGAGTTCCACTTTTTCGGGGGCGGGTTCCGCACTTCTGCGAAAGAGAGAGCAGCTAGTTAGATTAAAAGCCGACAATAAGCAAAGTCCGAATAAAAACTGTTTAATCACGCTCATAATATAAAAGGTATTCTACATTACCACTTCTTTTGCCCGTTAGGGGAGAGGTTTCAGGCCCGCCTTTTAAAATGAGGCCTAGAGTTCTCATCCAATCAGAAAAACTCTTCATAGCTCCTTCAACGTCAGCCTCATCTTTAACAACCCCCCCTTTCAGTATGTTGTCAGGAGAAAGCTCAAATTGTGGCTTGAACAAAAGAACCCACTCTTTTGCTTTTGGGAACTGTTGAGAGAGGTTTGGCACTATGCTTCTAAGAGAGATAAAAGATACGTCTGAGACGAGGATCTGGATCTTTTCTGCATCATTGGAGAGTTGCTTTAAGTTTTCAAGACTGACCCATTTCGCGTTGGTTTTTTCAGCTACGATAACTTGAGGGTTGTTCCTTAAGGTAACATCCAATAATCCGTACCCTACATCCAGTGCAAATACGCTTTTAGCCCCATGTTTCAGAAGGCAGTCTGTAAAACCTCCGGTAGAACTCCCGACATCCAGGCAAACTTTATCGGTAGGGTTCACACCGAATATTTTAAGCCCGTGTTTTAGTTTGTCCCCGGCGCGACTTACAAACTCAGTTTTTCTGTTTCGAACCTCTAAGGAGATATCTGAGTTTAGAAGAGTGCCGGGTTTATCGATCCGTTGATTTTGGCTCCAAATGATGCCTTCCATAAGAAACGCGCGCGATTCCTCGATGTTAGCCGCTAGGCCCCGTTCTATCAAAAGAATGTCCGCTCGTTTTTTCATTTCAATGTGCTAGATTGCCTTAATGTCCGACGACTTACAAACGAGAAAGTTTTTTGGCCCTTTAACAAATATAAATCCTTGGGCAATTATTTTGGTCGTTTTTCCTATCCCGATTGTGATTTTAGTATTTTTATTTTATCACTGGTCGACAGCCAGGACCGATTTTAAACGAGTCACCAGTCAATTTAATCAACGGCAAAATAAGGTTCTAGCTTACGAGGCTATGGGAGTTGCCAGAGAGATATCCCATCTGCTCGAACAGTTGGCTCAAGATGTACAGACTTTATCTCTCATCCCGGTAACAGTCGGGAACTTTACAAAGTTTTATTTGTCTCGAGTAGGCAAAGTCACCCAGATCGATCCTAGAGATGATTCAATTAGTACCATTCCACTGCCTCTGTACAACGAAATAATTTTTCTTAACCTGAAGGGAAATGAGCAGTTAAGACTTAAGAACGGACAACTAGAGGAGCAGCTTAGAAATCTTTCTACGTGTTCGGGTAATAAATTATGTGATCCCGATCTTATCAAAAAAGCCATCTCTTTAACTGAGGGAGAGGTTTATTATGGTAAGCTGGTCCGATGGTATTTTTCTGAAGGAGAAAAAGACAGAAACGATGGCGCCTACCTACCCATTGTTTATCGAGCTGCGGACGGTATTTTTCTGTTGGGGCTTGATTATCGTTATTTGAAAGAGTTGTTGATTCAACCCACTTTCCCCTACGAAAGAAAACAAAACTTATTACAGGCATACCAAAACGGAAATTATATTTACGTGGTGGATGGCGATTTTGATTTCATAGCTCACCCAAAATTTTGGAATGTAACGGGTATTTCTCCAGTTACGGGATCCAGGATGCTTCCGATGCGAGTGGATACTGATGAGGGAACGCATCCCATCAATGTTAAAAGTTATCGCGGAGAACGTTTGAAAAGTTATTTTGATAGGCTATTAAATCGGTCTTTTCCTCAAAAATCAGTGGATGTTTTTCAGGCATCCAATCTAGGTGGGAGCAGTCGGGTTTTATCGGTCGCGCCCATTCTTTTAGAAAAAGGGCAATACCGTGCGGAGGGACTATTCGGTTACGTCGTTTTGGGATGTAGCGTTGATTTTTTCGAGGACCCTAAAGAGCAGTATGTTCCGTACTATTGATTTTTCTGCGGTGCTCCGCGCTCACACTAGCTATTGAAAGACCCCCAAAGATACGAGATTATTAGTGTCTCCAGTGAAAAAAGTGAAATCAAATCTATACTATTCTTTCGCGGCTTTGGGATGCATTTCTCAAATAGCTCTAGTTATTTTGAGTGCTTGTGGGAGTAAAGACGGTTACCTGCTGTGGACCGACGCCCTGGCTGGGGTCATAGGGGGGGCAGTCCTTTCAACACAAGCTCCACCCGCCCAGGTATTCACTACTAAAAAGCAACGCGATAACTTCCCTCAAAGCTCTAATGTCTGTCCGCAAATTTTTGATTCGGATGTAGCTTTGGCAGATTGCTTAGATTTTCAAGCGGACAAAATCATAAATTCCCCTGGAAAATACTTGAGAAGATATTTTGGTCTATGCCAGTTTCAAGGTTTTCAAATGATGCCTTGGTGGAGAACTTTTCATAGGATTGAATTCCCTAATCAAGCTTCTTGTGAAGCTATGAAGAGTGCAGCTGGTGGTTTTAGCCCAGCAAATATTTTGGCAGCATCATTAGTTTCAAAAACAATAAAACTCAACTTTGGAATGGGACCCAATGGGGACGAGCAAAACCTAGTTTTCTCTGAGGACGGAGATGTCCAGTATTTATGGACAGATTTCCCTACCGGTTTTGTGGAACCGAGACAGGGGGGGATCGAGGTCACTTTTACTGCTTCAAATGAGCGAAGCATGATGATTAAAGGACTACAAGTTAAAAATTACACCCCTGTTAATGAGGAGATCAACAACCCTTCTGACCTCTACGTGACAATGCAAGACTCGCCCTCAGAGGAGGTTTTATCTTTAACTTCAGATAAAACTTTTGCATCTATTCAAGCCGGGGACCGTCAATACGAGCGAAAAGATGAAGTTTTGGATTTTCAGTATGCTGAAAATTATCCGTTAATTGTCAAATACTCGGGTACGGTCCCAGTTGTGTTGTCTGGGGCTAAAATTAGAACGCAATTTAACTCCCGTGGTGCTTTGGGACTTTCAACCATTGATGAAGACATGCGTTACGAGGACCCCACCTGTTGTTGGCCTACTTCAGGCAAGATCACTACAGTCTTTAACAGCTTCTACAATCTTCCAACTGTTCGAAGAAGAAGTTTTGTTCAGGAATCGATAAGTTTTACTTCAACTTGCGGCAGCATCCAGGTGAGCCAATCGGGTGGAGATGCTGGCGAAGATATTCCCGTTCGAAATCTTCAACTCTCCAAATGCTTTTAAAGCGAAATTAAAACTATTGTAGAGAGATAGTGTTTTGTTTGGATAATGACTTAGTCTTGCTTTTGACTTTAGCTGTGGGTTCTAGTGCCCCAAGTTTTTCAATGGTTTTTGAAAAAATTCCTTTGCCATCCAAGAAACAAAAAGCTCTTTGTGATTTAGGGCTCGCATGGTCAATGAATTGGTCAGGTAATCCTAAAACTAAGCAATCTTTTTGAAGCCCTTGTTGTTGAAACATTTCCAATACACCCGATCCAAATCCACCAATAGCTGAGTTCTCTTCAATTGTTACCACAAGTTTTGAGCGTTTAGCCCAATAGCTTAAGAGTTCTTTATCGAGTGGTTTGATGAATCGAGCATTAATGAGAACTGTTTTTAAGCCCTGTTCTCGAAGAAGCTTTTGAGCTTCCAACGCCGATTGGACAGAAAGCCCCACAGCCATTAGACAAACATCGACTTGTTCATCATCGGCTGAGAGGAGTTCACCCTTTCCGATGGGTAAGCATATGGCTTCTTTGTCCATTTTAACGCCAACGACTTCTCCACGAGGATATCTAAACGCGATCGGTCCAGACTGGTGATTAATTGCCGTTTTAATCATGTGTTGTAATTCATTTTCATCTTTGGGAGCCATCAATACGAAATTGGGAACCGTCCTCAGATAAGTCAGGTCGAAAGCTCCTTGATGAGTTGCTCCATCGGCACCCACTAATCCACCACGATCCATTGCAAAAATGACCGGGAGATTCTGAATTCCGACATCATGAATGATCTGGTCAAAAGCTCTTTGTAAAAATGTGGAATAAATAGCTGCTACTGGTCGATAGCCCTCTGTGGCCAATCCGGCCGCAAACAAAACAGCATGGCTTTCCGCTATTCCGACATCGTAAGTACGGGTTGGAAATTCTTTTTGGAACTTATTAATTCCAGTCCCGCTAGGCATGGCTGCCGTTATGGCAACGATTCTAGGGTCCTCTTCAGCAAGTTTTATTAGGGTATCTGCAAAAACATCTTGATAGTTGGGGGTTTTGACTCCAGTGCTTTGTATTCCATCATTGATCTTGAATGCTGTGACCCCATGATACTTAAGCGGCAGCTCTTCTGCTAATTTATAACCCTTACCCTTTTTAGTGATTGCGTGAACCAAGTAGGGTCCGCCTTCAACCCCTTCAGATTTAATGAATTGAAGGGTGTCGATCAACTCATCTATGTCATGACCATCAATAGGTCCGAAATAACGAAATCCAAAACATTCAAAGAGCATCCCTGGCGTAAAGAAGTTTTTAACACTCTTTCTGATTTTTGATGCAACTCCAGAAACCGGAACGCCGTGATTATCAAGAGAGTCTACAAGAGCTCTAATCTCTTTTCTGAATCGATTATAACCAGGGTGGGTAACCGCTTGGTTAACAAACTTTGAAAGGGCTCCCACATTGGGATCGATAGACATGTCGTTGTCATTAAAAATTACTACTAGATTCTTGGCGGGGATGTGGCCGGCGTTATTAAGGGCTTCGTAAGCAAGCCCCCCTGTCATTGATCCGTCTCCAATGACTGCAATCCCCATATGAGGTGTTCCGGCCAAACGCATTCCCTCAGCAATACCTAAAGCTGCAGAGATTGAAGTGCTAGCATGTCCCGCACCAAAGTGGTCATATTCGCTCTCAAATCGGTTGGTAAAACCGCTTAAACCGCCTTCTTGTCTAATGGTGGAGAAACGGTCCCTGCGCCCTGTAAGAATTTTATGGGGATAAGATTGGTGGCCGACATCCCAAACAATCTTATCTTTGGGAGTTTCAAACACATAATGAAGGGCGACCGCTAGCTCGACTGTTCCTAAGTTGGAGGCAAAATGGCCTCCTTTTTCTGATATCACTTGCAGGATAAGCTCTCGAACTTCCTGAGCTACTTTTTTTAAAGACGAAGCCTCGAGTTTCCTCAAGTCTTCGGGAGAATTGATTTTCTCTAATATTTTCATATTTCTTTTAAGCTTTCCTCGTTCGGATGAACTCTGCAATATCCACTAAGTTTTGGGATTTGTCACCCAATGAACTTACCGATTTTATTGCATGGTCAATTAACATGTTTAACTTTTGTTTCATCTCTGATGGGCTCATGACCTGGGTGTAGCAGGGCTTGGGTTTTTTTCTAGGGCCTCGAGAATATCGGATTGAAGTTTCAGAATCCAAAAGATCATCTGAAATTTGAAAGGCTAATCCCAAAGCCTCCCCATACCTTCGAAAGTTTTGAACTTTTTCTTCATCCATAGGGGTCAGTTTTGTGGGGATTAAAACTGAAGCCAAGATCAAGGCACCAGTTTTATGTATATGAATAAACTCGATCTCAGGAAGTGAAGCATCTGAAGTATCTATTGTTACATCTAAAAGTTGACCCCCTACCATGCCGCGAACCCCCGCATGGTGAGCCAATAGGTCAATCACTCCTAAAATTTGGGTGGGTTGAAATTTTTTTGATTCGTTCAATAGCAAAACTTGGCTAAATGCTTCAGTTAAAAGGGCATCACCAGCAAGAATCGCCACTGCTTCTCCAAATCTTTTGTGGCTTGAGGGTTTTCCTCTTCTAGTGTCATCGTCATCTAAAGCGGGCAGGTCATCGTGGATGAGTGAGTAAGTATGGATGTATTCTAGAGCACAAGCGGCTGGGAGCACATCCTTCAGATTTAACCCAAGAGCCTCTGATGCTGAGAGAGTAAGGATGGGGCGAAGTCTTTTACCCCCACCTTCCAAAGAATATCGCATGGCCTCGATGAGGGGCTCAAATCTTTGCGAGCAAGATTTTTCAAAACGAAGTAAGTTGGACTCTAGATAATCATTAACTAACTTAACCCGTGTCTCACTAAAAGCTCTTGGTGCTTGATCACCCATTAAACACCCCAATTCCCAACTAGAGGATAGGTGACTTAATTAAAGAGTGTCAACTGCTTATGGTGTTTCGGTATAGGGGGTTGATTTTAGTTGGTTTTGGCTGTCTCTTATTAACAATTCGACCTTTTTTTCTACTTCTTCCAACTGTTTCATACAGTCTCGGGACAGTGCGACACCCTTTTCAAAGCTTTTTAGTTGGGTTTCTAGCGTGGTTTCCCCTTTTTCAAGCTCGGTGACGATCTTTTCTAGCTCCTTGAGTGAAGTCTCAAATGATAATGATTTGGTTTTTGAGTCCTTTTTGTCCATGACTCCGAACTTAGGTTACAAAAGAAAGTTCTGTCAATTTGAAATCGTCGTTTAAATATTGAAAATTTTTGGGATTCATTGACAACATGTGTTTGGCGCACTTACATATCGTTATTGCTTTTTCGGGAGACGAATTAATGAGGACTTTTGCAAAGAAAATGACCCCACGGTTGCTTGTGGGTTTCTCAGTTGTTGGCCTTTTTTTTAATTTAAGCTGTGTCAAAAAACAGGGGGCTTCATCCGGTTCATTGGCAAACGCTCCAACTGGAAATGAAATTCTAATCGGTGAGTATGGTTCTATGACCGGCTCCGAGAGTACTTTTGGTGTCTCAACGCACAAAGGAATTTCGATGGCGATTGATGAAATCAATAAGGCCGGTGGAATCAACGGAAAAAAACTTAAGTTAAAACAATACGATGACCAGGGACAAGCTGCGGAGGCAGTCACGATCGTAACAAAATTAATCACTCAGGATCGAGTGAGTTTAATTTTAGGAGAAGTGGCAAGTTCCCGTTCAATAGCAGCCGGCACGGTAGCGCAACAATATAAGATTCCGATGTTAAGCCCATCCAGCACAAATCCAAAAGTCACGCAGGTAGGAGATTTCATATTTAGAGTTTGTTTTATCGATCCCTTTCAAGGTTCGGTGATGGCTCGTTTTGCCATTAATAATTTGAAATTAAAAAAAGCAGCAGTTTTTAGAGACATCAAAGCAGATTACAGCGTGGGTTTGGCTAACTATTTTGTCGAAGAGTACAAAAAAATGGGTGGTGAAATTGTAGCTGATGTTTCCTATGCAAGTGGAGATATGGATTTTAAATCTCAGCTAACTTCAATCAAGAGTAAAAACCCAGATGTGCTTTTTGTTCCTGGATATTACACCGAGGTGGGGCTGGTAGCTCGTCAAGCTCGTGAACTAGGACTTAAGGCAGTTCTGCTCGGAGGGGACGGTTGGGACAGTGAAAAATTAACTGAAATTGGAGGCTCGGCTATCGTAGGCGGCTATTTTAGCAACCACTATTCCCATGAAGACAAAAGCCCTGTTGTACAAAATTTTGTGGCTCAGTTCAAATCTCGTTATGGAGAGGTTCCGAGTGGATTAGCAGCTCAGGGGTATGATGCGGCTTTGGTAGCAGCAGATGCCATTAAAAGAGCAAGAGAGATAACTCCAAAAGGGTTCCGAGATGCTTTAGCTGAGACAAAGAATTTTCAAGGTGTGACGGGGATGATCACTATCAACGAACAAAGAAATGCAGTTAAACCTGCAGTGGTTCTGAAAGTCGTCGGTCCTCAAAAGTTCAGTTACGTTACCACCATCAACCCATAAGACGAGCGATTGATGCTTCAGGCGTTTTTACAGAACATCATCAATGGTCTAGCTCAAGGTAGTGTTTACGCTTTGGTAGCCCTTGGCTACACAATGGTCTATGGGGTCCTTCAATTTATAAATTTTGCTCACAGTGATATTTTCATGTTGGGGGCCTTTGGAGGATTTTATTTAGCCAAGTGGCTAGCTCCTTACAGCACAAGCCCGCTGCTTCTACTTGTTTCAGTTATTTTAGGAAGTATGGCATTTTGTGTGGCGGTTGGATTGACAGTTGAGCGAATTGCTTATCGTCCTCTGAGATCTGCCCCTCGTTTAAATGTATTGATTACTGCGATTGGAGTTTCTCTTTTTCTTGAGAATTTAGGACAATTCGTATTCGGAGCGGACCCTCAAGTTTTCCCGTCGCTCATACCTACTAAATCTCTTCTTGAAGGAGAGGGATTAGTTTTAAACAATATTCAAGTGACTGTAGTGGTCGTCTCCGTGCTTTTGATGCTCGTTCTGCATTGGATTGTTAAGCACACAAAACTAGGAATTGCGATGAGAGCAGTAAGTTTTGATATCGAAGTTGCGAACCTCATGGGAATTCCGACCGATACCATTATTATTTTCACTTTTACAATTGGGGCTTCACTTGCAGGAGCAGCGGCTATTCTCTATGGACTCTCTTATCCTAAAATTGAACCTTTGTTAGGAGTGATGATTGGTTTAAAGGCTTTTGTGGCTGCGGTGTTCGGTGGAATAGGCAATATAATGGGCGCTGCTGTAGGGGGTATTGTTCTTGGTTTAGCTGAGGCATTCACTGTTTATTACGTCTCTTCAACTTTTCGAGATGCAATCGCTTTTGGAATTCTTATTTTGATTTTGCTTTTTAAGCCAGCCGGATTGTTTGGAACTTTTAGAAGAGAGAAAGTATGAGGAAGGTTCAAACTCTAACATTGATTGGTGTTTTTGGTCTCATATGGGCTCTCGATTATTTTTTACAAGAAAACATCAATCCGTATGTCCTTCATGTGATCGGAAATTGTGGCATTGGAATTATTCTGGCCATGAGCCTAAACTTGGTAAATGGTTGTGCTGGGCAATTTTCATTGGGGCATGCGGGTTTCATGGGAGTCGGCGCTTATGTCAGTGCCACTTTCACTTCTGTGCTTAATCTGTCCCCATTCTTTCAAACTGACTTGGGCGTAGGTTGCGCTATTATCCTTGGCGGGGTTGCGGCTGCTATTGCCGGTTACTTGGTGGGGTTACCATCCTTACGTCTTAAAGGCGACTATTTAGCGATTGTGACGCTTGGGTTTGGTGAAATTATCCGTATCTGTTTTTTGAACATAGAGGCTGTCGGGGGTGCTAGGGGCCTATCTGGAATTCCTGCAAACGCGAATTTTTTCTGGATCTATTCTTGGGTTGTGATTACTTTTGTAGCACTTTTCCGCTTGTTACGTTCGAGTCATGGACGAGCTGTTCTTTCAGTGAGGGAAAATGAAATTGCTGCAGAATCAATGGGAGTTGATATATCAAAATATAAAGTGATTGCTTTTGTTATCAGTTCCTTTTTTGCGGGCATCGCGGGGGGGCTCTTCGCACATTTCCAGAGTTTCATCGACCCGAATTCATTTGTATTTAATAAATCGGTAGAGGCTGTGATCATGGTTGTGATTGGTGGTATGGGCAGTTTATCGGGGGCTATTTTAGGGGGAATCATAGTTACCCTTCTACCGGAAGTCCTTCGAATTGTGGGAGAGTACCGCATGATTATCTTTCCGCTTATTCTGATTGTGTTGATGTTGGTCAGACCCATGGGATTATTTGGTCATAAAGAGGTTTGGGAATTTTTTCGTAAGAAGGCATCGTCGTGAGCCAGGAACAATCTAAAATTTTGGGGGGTGACTTTAAAGTTGAGGGGCTTTCTATTTCTTTCGGGGGGTTGAAGGCTGTGAATGGGTTTAATCTTCATCTGAAACCCATGGAGCTTCAGGGACTTATAGGTCCAAATGGGGCGGGTAAAACGACAGTGTTTAATTTGATAACAGGGGTCTATGTTCCGGATTCTGGTAGCATGGTTCTTAACAATAAATCTCTGCTCGGACTAAAACCCCATAAAATTTCCAAATCTGGCGTGGCCAGAACTTTTCAGAATATTCGATTGTTTGGAGATCTAACTGTTCTTGAAAATGTCATGGTCTCATACCACATGAGAGTGGATTACGGTTACTCAGATCTTTTTTTACGGACTCCCCGGTTTTACCGAGTTGAAAGAGAATTTCGTGAGACTGCTGCCGAACTTTTGAGGGTCATGGGGCTAGAACAGAGGAAAGAAGATAAAGCTAAAAACCTATCCTATGGGGACCAAAGAAGGCTTGAAATTGCTAGAGCTCTAGCCACTGAGCCTAAAGTATTATTGTTGGATGAGCCCGCAGCTGGTCTCAACACTCAAGAGAAAGCTGCTTTGATGGTGACCATCGCTGAGATTCGCAACCGGTTTAAGACCACTATCTTATTAATTGAGCATGACATGAAGCTGGTTATGGGAATTTGTGAAAAGATTACTGTTCTGGATCATGGTGAAATCATTGCGGTGGGAACACCCAGAGAGATTCAAGATAATCCAAAAGTTATTGAAGCATATTTGGGGGTAGGGTGATTCTCTCAATTAGAAACTTATCTGTGAACTACGGGCTCATACCTGCGATCAGGAACTTATCGATGGATGTTGCTGCAGGAGAGACAGTGGCATTGATAGGAGCCAATGGGGCAGGAAAAACGACAATACTCAGGGCTATTTCTGGTCTAATCCGGCCTGCTTCAGGCAATGTAATCTTTGATGGTAAAGACATTGCGAATGTTCGTCCCCATCTCATCGTTCGAAGGGGAATGTCTCATGTTCCCGAGAGACGAGGAATTTTTGCTAACTTAACTATTTACGAAAATCTTTTGATGGGTGGGTATGTCCGTAAACTATCTGTAGCTGACTTAGATGAAGTCTACTCTTTGTTCCCAAGACTTGCAGAAAGGAAAAAGCAAATCGCTGGAACTTTGTCTGGAGGAGAACAGCAGATGTTGGCTATTAGTAGAGCTCTGTTATCTAGACCGAAATTGATGCTTCTCGATGAGCCTTCTTTAGGGTTGGCTCCTCAAATCACCAAATCTATTTTCGAAACGATTCAAAGAATCAATAAAGCCGGAACTACGGTTTTATTAGTGGAACAAAATGCACAAGCAGCTCTCAAAATCTCTCATCGTGGTTACGTCTTAGAAGTGGGTGAGATCAAATTTACTGATTCCTCAATAGCGCTTCTCAGTAACGATGCAGTCCGGAAGGCTTATTTGGGAGAAATCTAATCGCTTAACCGAGAGAATGAACTAATATTTTTTCTCCACTTCGGAAAAGTACCACAATTTTTTTGTCAACTTTGACCTCTTCTACAATCCCAACTCCAAAAGAAACATGATTAACCACGTCCGATTTTTGGAAAGTTTGTTTCGGGCTGTAAGGTTTTAAGGGTTTGCCTTTTTGTAGCTCCATTTGTTGCTGCCAATAGTCTTGGGCTAAAACAACTTTTTTTCGAGGTGTATCGCCTGTTGAAGTTCTAGACACTGTCCTCGGCTTAGTGTCTCCAATTCTTTTGAAATTGTGGTTTCCTTTGCACATCTTACACTGAACTTTAGCCGGGCGCTTGTCTATCATTGAGACAACGACGTGAGAAAACTCTCCTTGGCATTTGGAGCAATAAGCAAGAATATCTCCACCTACTTTAGGTGGTCCATAGAGAGGTAGTTCGGCCATATTTAGCTCCTTGTGCTATGATAAAGATGAATGTGGGAGTATAAATTATGACAGTACCCAGCGGAAACAAAATATTGAAACCGCACGAGGTCGTAATGGCGATCTTAATTGTGGGCTTGTCATTTGGGCTTATTGTCTATTTTGCCGGCAATTGGGAGCTCTCAAAAGATGGGTTTTTGGGGGAGCCGGCACCTGAAATCGAATATCAGGGAGGTTCGGGAAAACAAGCAGCCTTATCTGAACAAAAAGGCTCGGTGGTACTTATCAATTTTTGGGCTAGTTGGTGTGCTCCCTGTATGGAGGAGATGCCCAGCCTGAGGATGTTGGAAGAGCACTTAAAAAATCGTGGTTTTGTCCTGTTGGCTTTTAATATTGGTGAAAGTACTAGGGATGTGCGCGACAACATGATTCCGGGCCTAAAATTGCCGGAGAATCTTGTGTTTAATTTCTCAAAGGAACAACTAAAACCCTACTCTATTGATGCTATTCCCGTTTCAGTTTTGATTAACAAAAAAGGAAAAGTGGTTAGGGTGTTCCGAGGGCCTCGGAATTGGATGAGTATTTCAGCCCTTGAAGAGATAGAAAAACTGCTTAAAGAGTAAGATTTTTACCGCTGACCTCTGTTGACGAGATAGTGCCTCTTTGGTGAAATAATAAGATGAGTTCTAGCTCAACTTATACTTTAGGGGAAAAGTTTAAAGTGTTCCTCGTTTTCGCTGTGGCCTACTCTGTCTTCTATATTTTTCCTAATTTTTACGCAACCTGGCAACCCACCTTACTTCCCCTTTCACGGTTTGACAAAGCCGTTCCTTTTTTGCCTTGGACTTTTTTAATCTACACCTCGGATTATGTTCTGATAACTTTAACTATTCTGCTAATCAGTGAGCGAAGATCTTTTAACTCTTTCGGGAGGATGATGTTTCTTGCGCTTGTTATTTGTGGGATGTTTTTTATTCTATTTCCGACGACCTATCCCAGACCGATTTATCCTTCGGTAGACAATCTTCTCATTCAAGCAGCAATGGATTTAGTTTACCTTGCAGATAGTCCAAATAACTGTTTCCCCAGCATGCATGTCGCGCTAACCAGCATTTCTGCTTGGAGCCTACGGAAGCACTCAACGAGAGTATTTATTGGCATTGTGTTATGGGCCGTCGCTGTCATAGTCTCCACCATGACTACAAAACAGCACTATTTCGTAGATATTTTAGGCGGTTTATCTGTAGTTTTTGTGGTGGTGATCATCGAAGGAAAATTAGTTCCTCATTGTTTAGCTAGACTTTCCAAAAACCTCAAAAGGTTAGAAGTTTCTAAATTTAATAAAGTATTCTAGCACTTTTGCACTCATTGAGTATTGGTTCCCCCTGTGTTAGTACCAAGGCGTGATTAATTATACTGAATTGATGCATGCGATTTCCACCGAGCTTGAGAACGACCGGGTGAATGATGATGTCACCGTTGGATTATTGACTGATAAAAATAATATTCCAACCATCGCCAAAATTAGGGCAAAAGAGGCGGGGATTTTTTCAGGTATACATGTCGTACATGCTTTAACTGACCTCTTCCAAGGGCGAGGCAAAATCGAGTGCTTGGTCATTGAAGGTCAAAAACTTGAGAAGGGTGATGAGATTGTTAAAATCGAGGGAGCGGCAGGATTCTGTCTTTCTATTGAGAGAACCTTGATCAATTATTTGAGTCATCTCAGTGGGGTTGCGACCCTAACTCGTCAGTTCGTTGATGCCGTGAAGCCTCATTCCGTAGAGATCTTAGCCACTAGAAAAACTTTGCCCGGTCTTCGAGATCTGCAACTACAAGCGGTTGTAGCCGGAGGCGGAAGAGTGCATCGAAGAAATTTGAGTGATGGGATTCTTATCAAGGAAAACCATCAAATGTTTGAGGATGTGATTAAGCTCATTGAGAAATCCAAGCAAAATCGTTCTCCTCTTCACAGAGTTGAAGTTGAAATCCAAGATTTTGAGACTTTAGAACGCGTGATTGAAAATCCACCGGATGTTATCATGTTGGATAATTTTTCTGAGGGGGAGCTTGCGGTCGCGATCAAAAAAATAAGAACGGGTTTAAAAAGCTCCGATTGTTCGATTGAAGTTTCTGGCGGAGTTACCCTGGAAACGGTAAAAAAAATTGCAAGTCTTGGAGTCGATTTTATCAGTGTTGGCAGGATAACTCATTCAAGTTCCTCCCTAAACATGTCATTAGACATACAAAAGCTATAACCGGTTAACTTAGCTAATGAGCGGGGCATCAAAATGCTCACTTGTTTCACTCTGTACCCGACATTCATGCTAAAATAAATTATCCTATTATGATACCTAACATTATTCACTTCTGTTTTGGCATGAAACCTGATTTTGGTGGGCGCCCTTTTTCCTACTTGCATTACCTTGCAATTAAATCCGCCTCGGAAGTGAATCGACCGGAAAAAATATTTTTTCATTACCATTACGAACCTAGGGGTTTATGGTGGAAAAAAGCAAAACCTTTTCTTACATTAAATCAAATCGAAGCTCCCCAGGAAATTTTTGGTAGGCCCTTAAAGCACTATGCCCACCAGTCAGATGTAGTTCGTTTGGATGCACTAATAAAACATGGTGGAATATACTTAGACTCAGATGTCATTTGCTTGAAGAGTTTTTCGCCGCTGCTTAAACACGAATTTGTCATGGGAATTCAACCGGGTCGAGGTCTTTGCAATGCCGTCATGTTAGCTTCTCCGAGTTCCCAGTTTCTAAAGATCTGGTACGACGAATATCGATGGTTTAGATCCGAGGGGAAAGATGAGTTCTGGGAAGAACACTCAGTTATTCTTCCTGCCAGGCTAGCTGAGGAGCACCCAGACTTGATTCATATCGAGGAGCAACGTTCATTTTTTTTCCCTAATTACGATTCGCCGGAAGTTCTATTTCGGAGTTCAACTGGGGACTTTTCTGAAGCGTATTGTCTTCACATGTGGGAAAGCGTGTGGTGGAAGGACTATCTGGAACTTCTTTCCCCATCCGTGTTGCGGCTATCGAAGCATAACTTCGCCAGATTGACTAAGGCTTTTACCAAATTTAAATTAAGCGATCCTTTGTGTTCGCTCGGAGTTGCCAACTATTTAAGACTTTTCAAACGGTCGTTTAAAAAAAAGCTTCTCATTTCCTGAGCTAATTTCATAATGATTTTCAGAGAAAAAAAAACAGAGATAACT
>Ga0214923_10003311_pt1 | contig 20289 bp, 16 predicted proteins | sample LL1510_MetaG_FD_177993 | JGI IMG/M metagenome (GOLD analysis project Ga0214923, IMG submission 177993) | Freshwater microbial communities from Lake Lanier, Atlanta, Georgia, United States - LL-1510 | ecosystem: Environmental > Aquatic > Freshwater > Lake | place: USA: Georgia | collected...
AAGATTTGAAAAATACCAAGATTGTATTAAGTGGTGTAGGTGCTGCTGGAACTGCAGTAGCCAGATTACTTGTAGCAAAGGGTGCTAAAAATATTATTGGCTTTGATAAGGATGGCTTGGTGTTTAAAGATAAGGGCGATAGCGATCCGATGCGTAAGTGGTTTCTGGAAAACTGCTCACCAGGTGATTTTTCTGGCTCACTCTCTGATGCGATGGCTGGTTGTGATATTTTTATTGGAGTTAGTGCACCAAATGTATTAACTGAAGGTGATATTAAATCTATGGCCAAAGATGCAATAGTTTTTGCACTAGCTAATCCTGATCCTGAAGTAGATCCGATAATTGCCAGAAAGCATGCCGCAGTTGTTGCAACTGGTAGAAGTGATCAGCCAAATCAGATCAATAATGTCTTAGTTTTCCCAGGAATTTTTAGGGGTTTATTGGATGCAAACATCACTAAGATAACCGATGATATGTTAATTCGAGCAGCTGATGCGATTGCCTCCTGTGTTAGCGCTGAGCAATTAAATGCTAATTTTATTGTGCCAAGTGTTTTTGATTTAAGTGTGGTGCAAAAGGTGGCAGCTGCGGTTAAGAATAACACTTAATTGAAAATGCTTAATTAATGTATAACTTTGCTGCAACCTTTGATACCCAGTTATCACCAGTAGCACCCTTTTTATTTTACCTAGTAATTAGCGTGATTATCTTTGTTGAAACTGGTTTATTAATTGGATTTTTCTTACCTGGAGATTCTTTGCTATTTAGTGCAGGGCTAGTGGCTGCCGCTAGAGATGATGTAAATATTGTTATATTAATTTTGGTTGTTTTCTTAGCTGCCTTTATTGGAGATCAAGTTGGTTATGTATTTGGTAGGAAGGTTGGCCGGCCATATTTGCAGCGGCGAAATACCCCAAGAATGATGCGAATGCTAGCAAGATCAGAAAAATTTTATGAAAGATATGGCTGGTGGTCTGTGGTAATTGCTAGATATATTCCTTGGGTTAGAACCTTTGTGCCAGCCATTGCTGGATCCGTAAAGATGAATTATTACAAGTTCTTATCTGCTAATGTGTTGGGCGCACTACTATGGGGAGTTTGTATAACACTTGCCGGCTTTTACTCTGGATCAATTTTATGGGTAAAAGATATATCATATTATGTGGCCAGTTTATTTATAATCGTATCTAGCTTTACTGTAATTACTAAATGGCTAAAAAATAAATAAGAAATTAATTAAAACCACAAAGATGTGGGAGTTTTTCTTGCGGGTACCAATTTATCAGGCTGAGTGTAGAAGCTATCATCAGTAAAATTAGTTGAAGATATCTCTTCAAAGACTGTATCCTCGATTGCCTCCATGAAATGTTTTCTCGTTCTGGGTATTAATAAAACATCTCCGGGCTCTATAATTGTCACTATTCCATCAAGGGTCACTCTTAGTTTACCTATTAAGATTATAAAGGTTTCTTCTTTCAATTTATGATAGTGCTCCGGGTGAATTTGACCCTTAAACATTACAACTAGCTTTTTTGCATATTCACGATTTATTAAGGGAATTAAAATTGCTCCAAATTTCTCAAATTTTTGAATTCCATAATGGTGAGAAATTTCTACATCTAAATCCGAACCAAGGGTTAATCCTGATTTTGAGATTAAAAATCGAGCTCTCGACAGAATTATTTCTAAATTTTTAGTTTTATTTAAAATTTTACAATCCTTGTAATTTACAGCTTGACCTTTCTTTATTTCGCACTGTGCTATTATAGAAGTTCTTAGGGAGAGTTCATTTGAAGTAAATTGACCCTCTTGAACTGGAATCGCAAAGTAAGTGTTTGATACATCGATAATTTCATTTAATTGAATATCTCTAGACGCATATAGCCCCCTTTTCAAAGGTCGCAACGTCATCCTCTGCACACCTAGATTATCCCTGAAAAAAAAGTCGGTTAATTGAGCTCTTGCGGATAGGATTGCCTTTATCCAAGCTTCAAAATCAGCTTTCTCACTCGAATATGAGTTAATTTCCACTTCATCATATTTCTTAGCATAATGTTTTTCAAAAATTTGGGCTCCGGCAGCAAGCGCCAAAGGCCCTGCAAGCAGATTTTTTGGGTCTTCATGGGTGCTAAAGCCGGTAAGCACTCTATACCTCTCTTTTATCTCGCGAATTTTCTTTAAATTAAGTTTTTGGTTTGAAGTTGGATATAAAGCTACACAGTGCATTAAAGCGAAGTCAGCATCTCGATGTTTTAGGAAAGATACGACTCTATCAACCTCAAAATCGTCTAATCCCCCCAAGGAAACCACCATTGGCATTTTTTTACTCACACATTTTTCAAGTAGATTCCAGTCAGTCGATGTGGCAGATGCAACTTTTAAAATATCATGTCCGTGTTCTTTTACTTTTTCAACAGACGGCTCATCAAAAGGAGTTGCCGCAGTCATCAGTCCTAAGGATTTTGCAAAATCTGCCAAGGATAAGAAATCCCCCCATTCTAACCTGGTTGACTCAAATCTTTTTATGAACTTGTAATCTTGTTTGCCTTTAAATTCATTATCGATATAAGTATCAAGATCTCGATACTGAAATTTAACAATTATATTCAAATCAAAATTATTTTTTATTTCACTCAATTCGATGATCATTTTTTTCGCTAAATCAGTTTGACCTGAATGATTATTGGCGAGTTCTGCAATTATAAAAATTTCCGAGCTATCATAAAAATCTTTCCACTTTGCCATAGCTTAACACTAGTTCAAATTACATCAGAGTCAAATTCAGAGTCAAATATGGAACCAATTTTTTGACAAAATTCCAGATCTTCTAGGGTATCAATATCGAAGCTACTCCAAATTGAAGTTTCAACTGGCTCGGTAATTCCACAAAATCTTGTCTGTTCTGCCTTGAATAATTCCGATTTAAAAATATAAAAAGCTCCAGTCTCAGTTGCACCAAGTGACCTATTTTGGCGAAGTTCTCGAAAATATTTGCTGTGGTTAATTGGACTCCACCTGTTGGTAAATTCCCACTGAAAAACATTTTTAATTGATGCGGAGAAAATAGATCCTAGATCGTCTCGCTCTTTCAATTTATCAATCGATTGTTGCCAGGCTTTAACATCAATAAATGGGCTTGTAACTTGAAGCAAAGTGACAATAACATCTCTTAAATTATAATCATTTAATATCTCTAAAACAACGCTTTCAGATGAAGCAGAATCTGAAGAATTTATTTCACTTCGCTGATGTGAAATAACATTTGATGTACGAGCAAGATTCAAAATTTTTTTATCATCGGAGGAAACAATTATTAAATTCTCTTTGATTTTTTGAGCACTTTTTATAGCTCTTTCTACTAAAGTTATTCCATTCACTTCCTGTACATTCTTGGCTTTAATTCCTTTACTCCCTCCTCGAGCAGGAATTATTGTAACTTGAGAAGATTTTGAAAAATTATCCAATTTACTTTGACTTAGTGGGCTAAAAGGTTTAATTAAAATTTTGACTGCACCCTCCCTTTATAATAACTCCTATTCCACCATTCTTCTACTGAAGGTTCGAAATTATTTGAACCTAGAATTGATTCATATTCATTCAGAAATTGCTCCAAATACATTTTCTGTTCATGAGTATTTAACTTTGAAAAATTTACTAAGTCGCTTAAATCATCATTTAGGATAGAAATTTTCCCATCTTTAGTCTCATTTGGTTTAAAAATTGTAAAGTGTCTTTCTAGAACGTCAGCCCCTAAATGTATTGCAATTTTGGAAGGTAGATTACGAGACTCAATTCGAATAAATTCATCATTAAAGGTTGCTGAATGGTCAGAAAAACCCACAGGAAATCCAAAATCTTTTAACCAAATCATTCTATTTAAATTTACTGATTCCAATTTGTTGGGGTATTCAGTTTTGCAGTGAAGTAATGTAATTTTACAGTCTGGTTTAGATTTAGTTAAAAAATCACAAAGAAATTTAAGTTCATTTATAGAGGTTGCGCCAGTACTGATAAATAGATTTTCAGTGAAGCTTAAGACAGAGTCAATCAACGGTACATTAGTAGAATCATAGCTTGCGATCTTAATACTTTTAAATCCTGCCTTACGAGCTCTTTTGACTCCAGTATTCGTAAAAACCGTAATCATGGGAATAATACCTACTTCTAAACACTTGCCGACAAATCTAACTTCGTCTTCAAATGAAAGGTCTAACTTCTGCAATCGTTCTAATTCCAAATTAAAAGGCCTATACATGCCAAATCTTGAAAATTGGTAATTCTCAAATTGTGGGCGAAAAACTAGTTCATCAGAGTAAAGCGCCTGAATTTTTGCATGCGTGGCACCACCCTGCTTCGCAGATTCAATCATCTCAAATAGGTGATCAGTTGACCCATTATGATTTTGACACAATTCGGCGATAATATTCACTTTATTTTTCCTTAACTTTACGAGCCTTGATTAAATCATCAAAAGTATCAATATTAATTGTACTATACCCACTTCTTAGATAAGGAACTATACACTCACCTAACATAATATCATTTATTAAATTTTCTTTTCTCAACACATAGTATGCTCCGTCTTTTATATAAACTTGTTCCAAAGATTGGCGCGGAGTATTGTCGCCTAAAAGACTTTCAATAATTGGAAATGCGTAGGAATTCCTAATTTGCAGCATTCTATCAGGGTGCACCTCAGATAAAACTCTACAGCTTACAACGCTTGACCAATTAAGATTACTAAATTCTGAATTATGAATAATCTTTATTATTTCATTAAATTCATAATTAAATCTAAATGGTGAAGTTGGTTGAAGCATCCATAAATTACTAAATTCAAATTTATTTGATATCATGAACAATAACTCTCGAATTGGACTTAAATCCTGCGCCATTATCGAATCTCTATTATGTATCAAGGTTATACCGTCTACAGTAATGAAATTATTTAAATTTTTTTCAAATATATCTGCTGTAATTTGAGGATTAATTTCTTGTGCAATTTTTAAAGAATCAGTTGAAACTATAATTTTTTTAAATATTTTACTATTTTTTGCATGCTCATATGATCTTTCTACCAAACTTTTACCATGGACCTTTACTAGATTTTTATTTTTGATTCCTTTGGATCCTGACCGCGCTGGTATTACTGCTATGTTAATTGTCATCAATTGAAAGGGTCTTAGAAATCGTATTGATTATTTTAATTTTAGGATCGTTGTATAAGCTTGAGCAAATATACCAAGGATCAAATAATTTTATTGATGTTAATTTATCCAGTAGTCCTTTAAAAAGAAGAAAATTTTTAAAATTATTATTTAATATACAAACTAAATTAGGTTGCCAAAGCTCATTTTCGGTGTATGGATTAATATTAAGTTTACGAATTTCAAAATTCGTTAACATAGGATCATGAGCACGCAGGTCTAACTTTTCTATTTTTTCTTCCATTAATATTTTGATTATCTCAAGCGAAGGGCTATTTCGTATGTCATTCGTTTCTGGTTCGCCCTCGAAGGTTAATCCCAATATTAAAATTTTGGGATCGTCAATACCTTTAATTAATTCAAATATTTGAGTTGAGCGATATCTAGGTAAATCTTCATTTAATTCTCTGGCTGACTTTATTACACTATAATCTAAGCTTAGAGAATTTAAAAGTATGTAGGAATCTTTACTTAGACATGGCCCACCAACTCCTGGCGAGGGTTTAGCAATTCCATTTCTAGGATACCCGGTGTTTACTTCATCTATTAGTTTATTAATGTCTAAATTGTACTGCCTAGCGATTAAAGATATTTCGTTAGAAAACGCAAATATTACATCCCTAAAAGAATTAGACATAAGTTTTCCAAGCTCACAGGCCTCTAGCGATTCACATTTAATTTTAGAATTAACGAGGGAATCAAAAACCTTTTCGATTTTGGCGCTACAAGCTTCAGTATATCCACTATAAATTTGGGGTATATTTATTAGTTCTTTTATTGCATTCCCTTCTACATTTCGTTCAGGTGCATAGCCAAAATAAAAATCTATTCCTACTAATAGTTTTGTTTCCTTCATAATCTTATTGGCAATTTTCCTAGAGAAACCAATGGGAAGAGTTGACCTTAAAATTATTGTATCGCCTTTTTTAAGAACGGTTGCAATTCTATTTATAACACTATCGATTTGGCTCGTAATAATCTCTCCAAAATTTACTGGTGTCCCTACACATACAATATAAACTTTCGGATTAGCATCATTAGGAGTTACTACAAATTCGCCAACATTAAAGATATTAAAATTAAAGCCCAATGTATTTTTAAGGATTAAGTCAAGTTCAGGCTCATAAATACCCGGATTTAGACTTTTTATTCTATCTATAACTTCAGGCTGAGAGTCTATACCAATTACTGTTTTACCTTTTTCTGCAATAGATAATGCCAATGTTAAACCTACAAAACCAAGTCCAACTACTACAATTTGCTCGTTAAAATTTTGCCAAATCTGAATTAGATCGGTTATGTGTAATACCCTAACTAACTTATGTTCTGCGTCAAGTACTGGAATAAACTGAATCGTCGCTTTAATATCAATTTTTCGCTCTAATGCCGTTGAGGTCAATCTCGTATAATCATGAACCCTAAGTTCAAAATCATACAAAAATAAGAAATCTGAGCGCATTAGAGACTGGGCTGTTAGATCTCTGGGATTAATTTTCTGCATTACAATTCGTTTTCTTATATCTGAATCAGATATCACCCCAAGAACTGTTTGAGATTCATCTAAGACTATTGCAAAGCCACTTGGTAGATTCGCTTTTTCATCATATTTCATAGCCTCTAAAATTTCTTCAACTGATGAATTCAAGGTTAAAAATCTCATCTCAGTATCCTATCGCAGGCCCTAGATATTCTTTAACAAATGTTTCACTTTGCATGAATTTAGGAAAAGTAATTTTTTTATAAAAATCATACAAAAACGCCGCTTGATTATCAGGCGAGACCTGTATGAAATCGAGTAATGATACTGCCCAATTACTCTCAATACATACTCTAAAATTACTTGCCAGATCACCGGTTGAGTTGTCCAATAAAATGGGTACAATTCCGGAACTTAAGCACTCAAAAATTGCCCCTAATCCTGGTCTACAAATTACTGCCAGGGGTTTTTGATTAAACTTCAAAAATCTTTCCAAACCACTAATTAATTGAAAATTCTGATTAATTATTTTAGGTGGTAATAGTTTCACAATATTCTCTGCCCCGCTATTTGCGATAAAAATTTGATTTGATGACTGATTGTTTCGAAACCTTGAGAGATTCCAATAGTCAAGTAGTGGGATAAAACTAAAATTAGGTAATTTCTTTAGAGCCTTATGTGTAAAATTTTCGAAACCAAAAATATTACTATATCCATCTAATAAAGGACTGGCATACTGATCATCTCTCCATAAAAATTGCGCAAAAAGTATTTTTTGTGTATCTAATCTGCCACTATCTAAAAGTAAAGTATCACAAATGATGACATCAAATTTTTCTATCACGTCTAAATTTGAATCAATTCCACACACATTATGGGGATCTAAATTTGTAAATGGTCCTTCAATATAGTAATTTGAACAAATTTTAATAGAATTAAAACCTGCTTCTGATAGAATTTTACTTATCATGGAGTGCACGGGCATCTGACAAGGAAGCAAAAACACACATTCGGAAGTCTTTTTTAGGAAATGCCCAAAACTAATTAATCGACGAATATGGCCATATCCATTGACAGACGGAAGTAAAGCAATTCTTCTCTTTGGCATTGTATATATCTCTTTACCTTGGAAGCTCTATAGTGAAATTATGAACAACTCTACCAACTATTTCACCAAGAAGTAAACTGTAAATTGATCTAAATACATAAAATTGATAAACTGAAAATTTAAAATCATGTTTTCAGTTAAATAAAATGGTAGTATAAGTATTATGGGAAAGTCACTGGTTCATTTCGGACATGAAAAACCCATAATTAATTTACACTCATATGGAATGTTTAAGAGTTTAATTCCTAATAATTTTGTGGTTCTGCTCCCGAGTCATTTGCATAGGTATCATGATTCGATAGATAATACTGTATTCTATAAAGAGTCATGGAGTAACGCAGATAAAACTCTATTTTATAATTATCTTTTAATAAAAAATTTCATAACTCGAAGAAACAAGTCTCTAAATTTCTATCTGAGAGTTAGTTTATTTAGCACAGACAAAATTAGAAATCAAAAAACTCTGTTTTTTGCAATTAAACACTTTTTTAGGACTATTGTTAAAATTAATCCAATATTGGTCTTTAAAATAAAAAAATTAAACTCAGAGAAAGTTTTAGAAATTTTACGCGAACGTAAAATTTTAAAGTCAAATAATACTGATTGCTTTTTAACCATCTTGGAAACTAACCAAATCACCAAAGTATTTATAATTACAACATTTACGGATCCAGGAATCTTTGATTTAATTAAAGCTTGCAATCTACTTGGAATCCCTTCTTATGTACTTCCTGAAAGTTGGGATAATATTTCGACAGCAATTGCAATCCCTAGTGACCTAACAGAGCTTCTAGTTTGGTCGCAACAGCAACATCATGAAGTTAAAAGATTCTTTGAAGAGTTGAGCTCAAGAACTAAAATAATTGGTAGCTATAGGATTACGAAAGCGATTGCAAACCAAAAAATACATACCTCTTATCAAGCTAAAGTTAAAGGCGAATTTAAAATATTGTACGTGGAGGGATACTTCTTAGAGGATGTCAATTTTATACTAAATAGGCTGATTAAAGTGCTTGCCAAGATTCCACAATTGAAGAATACTGATATTAAAATTGTTTATAGAAAATATCCCCTGGAAAAACAAACTAATAAATTCATGGATCCAGTTAAATTAGTAGGAGATTCAAAATTAGGAAAAATTCGCTTTTTAATTTCTGAAAACAACTCTTTAATTGCTGATCTAGAATTGACTGATCTAGTAATTTCAGAGTCAACTACTGCTGGATTAGAGGCTTCATTTACAAGAAAACCTGTAATTTTTATATCATCTAAAAAATCAAAGAAATTTATTGATACAAGGAGAAGTTATCTCTTTTCCTACAGCAATGATTTAGAAGATTTTTTTTATGTAATAAATTTTGAAGACAGAAATAGCGATAAACTTCTGACTTTTGCTCTAATGACTTATATTGGGTGCGATCAAGGCAGCAAAGACATTAATAGGCTGAATTTAACTTACTTTGGTGAACCTTTTAACTTTTCATTGTGGAGTGAATTAATAGATTAATGTTTAAATTAAAATTATAGGATAGATTTTTGTTATAATTTCACCATGAAAAAAGTTTTTTTGATGGGCGGTAGCGGACCTATGATTGATAGAATTAGTAGGTTAAATTTTGATAATAAAAATTGTGGCACTATCAAATTTCAAAATGCTCATAATTTATCTATGCCGATAAATTCTAGTAATTTTCCATTTAATAGAGCTCTAGAGGAGTTAATGCACAGTCGAAAAATAATGAATAGAGCTATGCTTTTAATATCTTTCAAGATGGGGAGAAATTTTTTTAAATCTTATACGTTTAAAAATAGATTTTTGGTACAAATATTTAGTCAATATCGAGTAGTTGATCCATCTTCGTTTAAAACTGTATTAAAGTTTTTTTTTAGAATTCATACTTTATTGCATTTAATTGCTTTTATTTTAGGATTTTTCAAAATTCCTGAGCGATATTTCAAGATTATACTAAATTTTCATGTTAAAGAAATTAAAGTTTTTAATGAATTAATGAAGACTATTGACGCGAATTTTATTATATTGCTAGATAACGGAAATTCTGTTCTATATTATTTGATGACCTCAATGGAAAAAAATGAAGATGTAGTTTATACTCTCATAATATATAGTTGGGATAATCCATCGACTAAATGTTTTGTTTCAAACTTTTTTGACTTAGTGTGGACTTGGAATCAAGATCAAATAAATGAAATTAAATACTTCTCAGATATTCCTATAAATAAAATGTTTGTTCTAGGTTCACAGTTAGCAGATTCTTCGTATAATAAATATACCTATAATGTGTATCGTTCAAGTAATTTTCACAACAGGTTGCTTTTTATTGGGATGTTTAATAAATCCGATGAGGCAAAAACTCTCTTAAAAATTAAAGATTACTTAGATAGAAGCAACTCGAGATATACCAGTGTAACCTATAGACCTCATCCTCAAGCTAGGTCAAGTTTGAAGAAAATTAGTTCGTTTAAACTTATTGAATCAGGTATTGATGTTGACTTTTCTGAAAATTTTGATCTTTCTGAATTTGGAGGCATTATTTGCCTACCTACAAGTATGATTCTTCAAGTTATAGTTTCTGGCATTCCAACAATTCTTTTTACGCCAAAAGAAAAAGCCTATAGAATAAACCCTAATACTTTGATTAAATGGTATCACTATAAAAATCTGAAGACATTAAATTGTTACACAAATTGTTCAAAATTAGAAAAGTTGCTATCCTACCTGGATAATGGGATACCAGAACTAAACTACAAGCCTGATGAACACTTTGCGCGTATTTTTCCAAAATTTGAATCTAGTTATGAGGATCGAATCATTGAATTAATTAAGCAAGTGTAATTAAATTCCAAATCTAAAATTATTCGGTCCAGGAAAATAGTTAAATTGAAACAAAATTAAATATATTTTGTGTAAAAATATAATTAGATACTTAACGCCTTTTCTACCCTTTAAAAGCTAAAATAAGTTCGGCAATCTATAAACAATATGCTTCTATTTAATTATTGAATGTCGTCATAGGTATTCTTTATCATCCACACCCATATTTTAAGCACGCAGGATTTGATAAACGTACTAATTTCTCAGGGAAAATCAGTGCAGTAGATCTTTTACCTCTAAAAAAGAAAAATATCTCCATTTCTGGTTGAAAGTAGTCCAACGATTGCCGAAACCTAGATTGTGGCTTAAATTTGGAGTTGAAGCAGGTCCATCTGCAAAATTTTTTTCGAAACATACGAAAAGTATCACGGATGAATAGAAGTTTTTTGGTACTAATCCATTTTTAGTAATCAGAATCACATAGTTATCCATCAATAACCTCGCAGATTCATTTATTAAAAAATCAAAATTCCAAAACTTCTACAAACGTCCAAATAATTGTCGGTTTTTTAACGATACCTTTGAATCTTTAAAAAAACTGAAATAAAATATTTTTCATTTTGAATTGGTTACTTATCTCCCAACAAAACAAGCTTTATATAAGTTTATTAATAAATTTACTCTCGAAGCAATTCTTGTATTTGATTAGCTTTATTAGGCATAATACTCGGAAAAATCAGGTAAAAGTATTAGTTTAATATTCAAAACTGCATCAGAACCGATTTATATCGTTTAACAAAAAACAAGCAATAACGTAAATATTTCGAAACTAACAATAGCGAATTTACATTTTTTAGGTGTATACTTAATTATGGATGAAAATTTTCAAATGGTAGAACCAATACTAATTAGGAAAAAATTTATTTTAAATCAGAAAATGTTTTTTTTTAAATTTAATTTAGAGATACCTGTCATTAGTTATGTACTAACAATTTTTAATCATGGATTTATACTCAATGAAGTGATTGCTGGAATTATGAAAAATACTGGTTCATTCTTCGAATTGATAATTGTTGATGATAACTCGAGTGATAATTCATTCGAAATTATTAAAAAATTTATTGAAAATCAACATTATCCATTCAATTGTACACAAATCACCTATATAAAAAATCGATTACAAAGGTTTGAAGTTTATTGTGATAATCTGGGTATTCAGAAAGCCTCTGGTGATTACATTGCCCTGGTTCAAGGTGATATGATTATAAAAGATTGGCATTATGATAAACGAATTATTAATTTTTTTCACACATTTCCGGATCTTGCAGCTATTTCAGGATTATCGGTGAAAGTGGATCCAACTCATTACTTACAGAAATGGAAAAGAAGTAAAGGCCATAGTCTAAAAAATAGTACATTTAAGGATTTTATAATAGTCAATTATTTAAATACTAAAAAAAATCATTTTAAAAAAGTTTTTTCAGATAAAAAAAATAATCCTAAAAATCGAGTTGCCTGGGTAGAAAATTTTAGTAATGTCATGGAATTGGTGGCGAAATTTCAAGAAACTGGCGAAGTTAGATTTGGTGATACATCTTGCCAAATAAATAGAGAAATTCTAGATTCTAAAATTATTTTTTTTGGTTCGTTAATTAATAGAGGTCCAATTGTTGTCAGGAGAGTATTTTTGAAGCAAATCGGAGGACTAAATACAAAGTCTTTTTTTCAAGGATATGATGACTACGAAATGAGTCTTGATTTTGTTTCAATGAAAAAGTTGGTGGCATACACACCTATAGATTTTGTCTCAAATGCAGATTGGGGTGCAGGTCCTAGGAAAAAATCTTTTTATTTTTATGTTTTGCTAAAATTTTATGAAAGAATTAAAGCTAGACAAAAGAATTCAGCTACGCTGTCTAATTATTCGGGAACTTACAATGAGCACCCGCTGATTGGGAAATACCGTTTAGTGAAGTGACAAAGACAGTTTTCTTTAAAATATACTTTTATTCAGGCGATCATAATATAATTTAAATCTGCATATACCTGAAGAGATCATAAAAATTATATTTGATTTCGAGGATCTTACACATTCTTTACGGACAAGTGTTTAAATACCAATAATCTGGACGCTTAATTAATAATTTCAAATGATAATAAAGATTAATTTGTTCGGTAGAAAATAATGAGTTTAGTGATTGAAAAGAAGATCTTCAAGTTCAAATAAATTATTGAATTCTTTTTTTACTTATTGTTTCTTCCTGCAAATACTATTGATTTCGAAGTTACCTACGTATATTGTTTAAGTCCCTAAGTAGGGGTAGTATCCAAATTAAAAGGGGTTATTTATGGATTTTTTAAATCATTTTCAATATCGAAGACTTAAGAGTCAAATTAAAGTATTTAGAAATAAGGTAATAAAAAAAATTTTTTTATCAAAAATTGCAAACCATAAGAAAATTCAATCCCAGAAATTTTTTGACTTAGGTATTAATTATTTAGAAGCAGAGAATCTGATAAGCTCACTTTCACAAATTTATCCGCAAATTATTAATAAGTACTCTTCTGAACATCAAAAATTATTTGCTGGACTAAGAAAGATAAAACCTAAAAAAATTCTTGAAGTTGGAACCCATTCTGGTGCAAGTGCTTTTTTGCTTCAAAAAATTTTTAAAAATTCAACGATTTTTACTTTAGATCTTCCTGATACTAGCTCAGTTTTTGATGCAAAAAGATTTGGAAGACCTGGACGAGATAAGCCACACTCTCATCTAAATTTTATTGAAGAAAGAAATAGAATTCTTTCAAATGCTAGGATTATATTTGTTCAGATGAATTCCTTTTATCTTTATTTAACTAAACATAGATTTGATCTAATTTGGCTTGATGGTGACCATAGCTTCCCAGCTGTTGCATTTGACTTCATGAGTTGTTTGAAAATTTTAAATAAAGATGGGATAATGATTTGCGATGATGTTATTGAAAATAACGATGTCCATAAATGCCTTATCTTTTTAAAAGAGACCAATTCGCTAGAATTTGAATTAATATTTAAGAAGACAGATGATTTATCAAATAGATTTATAGCGATCTGTAAAAAACTCGACCCTAAAATTAAGAATATTTTAGTTGACACTTCAATATCGTATTAAGTTAAATTACGAAATGATACATTATTTTCAGATTGATTATAGTCTCGCTTTCTTACCTTTCATTATAGTATTGAGTTCATGTGTCAAATTATTGAAATCGGTCAAGAATGCTTGAGTCATACAATTAAATGATTATTCCAAAATGGTTTTTATTTTTGATTGTATATTTATTTAAATAATTGATTTTACTACAAGCAGTACCGTACTAATATCATAATGAGATCAGGATACAGTAAATGTTACATTCAAATCAGATAATTAATTGAACCCATTTGGACATAATCAATTGAATCAATGATTGACAATAAATGTCCTCCCAATCGTTACAAATAAGTCTCAGTTTCTAATAATTTTAGTCTGATTAGATTTAATTCTTTATCATTCTAGTAAATTAGTTTTCTTTTTCCCAATAATTATTTTGCATTTTATCTCAGGGTATTATTATCAATTTACCCCAGTCAACTTCAAACGAAACTGAGGGATATATAGGAAGAAAAGCTTTAAAGAATAAAACTAAATAAGACCAATATTGTCGTTAATTTTTTAATTAAGTTTTAAGAATTTGGATTTTTGACATAATTTTTGATTGAATCATCAAGCTCTGAATACTACATTATTTTTTGTTATTTTAATATTCCTCGGGTAATTTCTTGAGTCATTGCTTTTGACGACCTGATAATAAGAGTGTTTTTAATTTTGACTACCTAAAATTTTATACTTATTGTTATTTGGACTAACTATAAAACAATAATAGTTGACATTTTGTTTATTCTAAATCGGTTAGTTCCATAAATCTAAGTATTTTTTGTTGTCGTACTTCAATTTCTCAATAATAAAGTATTTGTACTTAGTATTCCTAGTAATTACAAAAAAGTCACATTTATTTAAAATTTCCTCTAATCCAATACTTGTTATGGAATCGTTTGGGATTGCAGCCTGTTCGTCATCCCAAGTATAGATTTTCATTCCTTCCTTTAGTAAACCTATTGCAATCGAAATTGCCGAGCTTCCATCGATGACCGGAGTATTTTCCTTATAGGACACACCTAGTATGCCAATAATGTCTGATTTATTAGTTTGATTTAAGATTTTTTTCACTAAATAATCGTTGAAATCTTGGTTAACTTTTGAGGTAAATTTAGCAAAAGAACTTTCGACGGACGAATCTTCAAATAATTTAGCCATGGCTGCAGTATCTCTTGGAAAACAAGGGCCTCCATAAGGTGCGCCAGCCCTTAAGTACTTTAATCCTATTCTAGAGTCGAGTCCAATAGCTTCTGTAACAGTATGAAAGTTAACACTTTTAAATCTATCCTCAAGTTGTAACAGTGAATTTGCAAAACTAATTTTAATGGTCAGGAAATTATTTACTGCAAGCTTTACAATTTCTGCTTCAAGTAAACTCATTTTTAACAATGCCACATTCGATTTAGTAATAGATTTAAATATAGGTTCAACGCTATCTAAAACCCAAGACTTCGATACTCCTAAAAGTTGATAATCTGGAAACTGTAAATTTTTAATCACAGATCCCAATGCTATAAATTCTGGATGATAACAAAGGCCAACATTATCTTCGTAGGGTCCGAACGCTGTCTTTAAATATTCATTTATTTCGCCATCGCAAGAACCTGGCATGACTGTACTAACAATACAGATCACTAATTCCCTTCTAGTTTTTGGAATACGTACTTTTCCAATTTCCGAAATAGTTTTTCCAATAAACTCATTTGAGAATGCCCCGCTAGGTAAACTGGGAGTTGGAACTACGATAAATATTAAATTTATATTCTTTAATACATCATTATTAAGAGCAGAGTAAAATTCTAAATTATTGTTATTTTTTTGTAGTAATTCCAATAAGCCAGGTTCACTAGAATGAAAACTATTGTTTTTTAAAGACTCAATTAGGGGCAGAGATTTATCATATCCCAAGACTTTGTTACCAGCATTGGCAATAACTGCAGCTAAAGGCAAACCAAGTTTGCCAAGCCCAGCAACCATAATATTCATAATCATAGTGTAATACTAAAATCAATGGTTTATATCTATTAAGATTCAGTTAGTTCTATTTTCACGATTTAAATTCATGATTTAATGGTAAAATTTACTATATTTAGTGGTAAACCTTAATGATTTTTCTGCTAATGTAAGGATATGAACACAAGAAAGTCAATAAATTTAGTAAAGGATTATTGGGACAATCAACCGTGCAATATTATGCACTCAAAGCAAACTGTCGGTTCAAAACAGTATTTTGATGAAGTAGAAGAACGAAAATATTTTGTAGAACCACACATACCTAACTTCGCAAATTTTAGTAAGTGGAAAGACCGAAGTGTACTTGAAATAGGTTGTGGCATCGGTACAGATGCAATCAATTTTGCACGAGCAGGAGCTAGATATACCGGAATTGAACTTTCTACAGCGTCATTAGATATTGCTAAATTGAGATTTGAAGTTTATGGTTTGCGTGCAAATTTACTGGAGGGTAATGCAGAAAATGTTCATTCTTTGTTTAAAAATCAATATTTTGATTTGGTATATTCATTTGGCGTTCTACACCATACCCCTAATTTTCAAGCTGCACTTAAATCAATTAGAAAATTATTACACAGTGATTCAATTTTCAAGTTTATGGTATATTCCAAAAATTCTTACAAGCAGGCTCTCATAAATGAAGGGTTAGAACAACCTGAGGCGCAAACTGGGTGCCCAATTGCAAACACTTATTTGAAAAGTGAGATAAGAAATATGCTTAAGGAAAATGAATTTAAGTGCATTTCAATTGAAAAAACTCATATTTTTCCTTTTAAAATTTCCGAATATAAAAATTATGAATACGTAAAGCATGAATGGTTTGATGTTATGCCCGAGAAAATTTTTAATACTTTGCAAAAAAACTTTGGATGGCATTTATTGGTTGACGCACAGATTTTAGTTCCATAGACTGTAGCATAATTTTCGCATACCATCGCTGTAAGTAGCTAGTTTTGGTATTCCGATTCGACTTCACTTGCACTTACCAAACTTTCTTATAGTGCAATCACTTAGTAATAGAGTAAGATACCATATCTGAAATCTTTCGAAGTTAAGTGTTGCATACAAAGCTAAAAGTAAATAAAGTGCATGTGGTTTGTAATGTACGGTACCGAGAACCATTTAGAAATGTGATTTTTTTGAGAGCCTCAATTTAAATCTAAACTGATTTGATTTACTATCTTTACGCAGTTTTAATCTTTATCAGATAGGCGTGGTTTCCATAACCGCGCATTACAGTAATGTCATTTTTTTTGCAAAATTCATCTACTGCTTGTTTGACGCCAGGCCATTTCACTTGCGCTCTCTCGTCATCGTAGTCATCTAGCAACACTACACCCCCTGGCAAAACATATTTCCAAAAATAATTTAATGAGTCTATTGTGGGCTGATAAAGGTCTAAGTCAAGATTTAAGAATGCTATAGGCGTATAGTCAAATTTTTCTAGTGACTCAGGTATAAATCCTTGAATAAACCTGACGCCATTAATTTGGTCGGCACTTGCACCCGAGGCAGAGAGAAATTCTCTTACAAAAGTTTGTGAAAAAAGTTTATAAGTTGGCTTGTTTTGCAAATTGAAATTTTGTGAATCGTATTTTGATCCTTTTGGAAACCCTTGAAAAGAATCAAATGCATAAAGCTTCCGGGTATCTTGATAGAACTCTTGGAGTCTGATGAAAAATCTCAAGCCGTTCCCAGCACCAACACCTACTTCTAAAACTCCCCCTTTCAGGTTAAGAGTTTTTTCAAATAATATTTGTCTGAAAATGAATTTAGTAATTACTCGATCTGAGGCTATGAATTGAGATTTTTTAATTGAGATGTCATTTTTCCTTGACAATTCAAAAGTTTGAAATAATCTGAATAAAATTTTGCAAAATATCTTCTTAATCTTTTGATCCCGCTCTCATTATTTAAAACTGTGTATGAAATTTACTTTAGCGCGCTAGCAAGTTTTCAAAACTTAAACTTTTTGATTTTAGTTTGCTTGTACAGTGACAGAAGTATATCAAGAAATTCTATTAATGATAAAATCAAAACATATGCGTGATTTTACCATGCACTTTAATGGGATTCCTGACACACTAGACCACTTTTAGATCAGATTAAACTCTATTTTGTACTTCAATATTTGAGCGTGAAGTCATTAATGAATTAGGACAACTCTTAACCCAATCCTTCATGTTTGTTGCAGAAATTCCGTAATCTACGCTAATTAATAAATAGTCGCAAATGCCCCACTATGCACCTTTCTAATTTTCCTATTCAAATCTCTTTATTCAAATTCGTATATCCTAATCAACTGGCTTGAGATGTTAAATACTTTCTAATTGAAGATTCCATTATCCTAAACAGTTTGAATTAGCTATTTAAAAGAATTTTGTAATATTTTTTTTGCCAAACTTGAGTTATAGTTGAATTGATAAGTTTTTGATTTTCGAAGTAGCGCAGGTGCAGACCATTTTCTAGATGGGAAAAAAGCGGTACTCATTATCCTCTCCCCATCAACCGCGAAACCACCTCGGTGCAATCCAGCTGTGTCACAAAAAATTAGAGTGCCAACTTTCCCCTTTGCGCAAACAATTGCCTCTGGTTGAATTGCCTTCATTACTTTTACCTCATCTGGATAACTCCCCTTTGGTAAATATTGAGGAGCGATGTTTCTAAACTTGGATTTGCTGGAAGGCTGACTTCCATTGATATAGAAAAACGGACCGTTATTTTCGTTGACATCGTTTAGGTAGATAAAAACTTTTATCATCTTCTGCTCCTCAGGGTCCCGATGCCATTTTTGGGAGTGCACGGGACTCGACTCCTTCATAACTAGAGTCTTTTCAATTGTTAAATAATTTAATTGTGGGATATAACCTAAATAATCACAAACAATTCTTAAAATAGGAACACTCAAGTAGAAATTTATAAATGGATTATTTGAATCCAAATCCAAGATAGAATCTGCATTTCCGTGGTATGACATTAGAAATTCTTTTTTTTCTTTGTAAACTAAGTTTTTATTGTTTCTATCAATCCATGCCTTCATCTGATCTAGAAAATCAATTTGGGGGAAAAACTCATCTATTGTCGAAAATGCAATTCCATTTTGACGTAGATCGGATAAAATTTTTTTTCTAATTTGGTCTTCAATTAAATTATTCGATCGATTCTTAACAAAGATTAAATACATTAAAGTATACTTCAAATTAGTAATCCACCGAAAAATAAATCTTTGATTACGAATTAAATAAAAATAATGTAAAATTACTCTTTTATTGATTTTTTTCTTTGCAGTATTTTTCATACTTTATTTTGCCAATGCTTTAAAATTTTTGCACTCATATTAAAATTTTATCACTTTATTCAAATATTCGCAATAATCCATTAAATACCGATTACAATAGTTTTTGCTCATGTATTAAATTTATTCAGTATTAAATGACCAATATAAGTTCCGAAATTTAACGTGTGGTGTTGTGCACTTGAAGATTGAGAAACTAACCGGTAAACTTTGATATAAAGGTACCAAGGGTTTGAAATAATAGATAGTCAATGGGTGATGTACGTTTAGGATTACTTATAATTATCCAGTATAGGTGCAGAATTTTCAGAAGTGTACTTCATGTGTAGTGAAGAGAAGATATCTAAAATTTTAAACAGTCTACATGTCCAATCACAAATTGAGATTGCTACCTTATCTGCCTAAAACCACAGCTCGTATTATATACCAATCTACTGTTGTTATGACTAAATTAATACTTTTTACATAATAAATCATCTATAATGTTCATGGGCATAGTCTTTAAATTGAAGACAAAAGTCTCTAAAATATTCCAAGTCTAAAATAAAAAATGGTTTCGAAGACTCGCAAACTCCAAGAATTTACTCTGTTAAAGTATAAAATCTATATAACTTAATTAGAACGTGCGCCCGCAGGGATTCGAACCCCGAACCTTCTGATCCGTAGTCAGATGCTCTATCCGTTGAGCTACGGGCGCCAAGTGAAGCGTTGGAAAGTGTAGCGATTTATTTGGATGTACCCAAACTTATTAACCGCTTCCAATCAACCTCTTTTATTCGAGGTTTTCCGGCCAGTTCTCCCGAAATTACTTCTGAGGCATTAATTTTTTCCCAACCCACCTGATCAATTACCTCTTGTCCTGATTTCAATAATCCTTCGATACCATTTGAATTTTTTGGCTCTTTAAGATTTTCAATTATTAAATCCACAACATCAGCCGAATCACTCTTGTTTGTGCCAATTACACCTACTGGACCACGCTTTGCCCAGCCAGTTACATAAATATTGTGCTCAACATGTCCTGCAATATTTACTATGCGTCCATTTTCTATCTTAACTCCAGGGTATTCAACTGCATCATATCCAATTGCAGTTACAACTAAACCAGTTTTAATTGAGAATGTTTTATCAGTTGCAACTACCTTGCCCTCTTTAACCTCATTGATGGTGAAAATTA